>TARA_R110000824_G_scaffold11785_3_pt1 | contig 19692 bp, 33 predicted proteins | sample TARA_R110000824 | Tara Oceans TARA_R110000824 (sample SAMEA4397747) | marine metagenome | biome: Polar Biome; feature: [MES] marine water layer (ENVO:01000295) within the mesopelagic zone...; material: water (ENVO:00002006), including particulate matter (ENVO:01000060) such as......
GTTTCCCTTCGCCCGGTTTTTGGTTAACAGCACTAGGTTTATATATGAACACCAGCCGTTGAAGGCTCTGTCTTTGTTCGGTAAGGCTGAACGCGCCCGGTTTATGAAGGGCGATGTGGATGCTATCTCTAAGCCACTAGCCGGTGCCACTGCCCTAATGGTAGCTAAGGATGTATACGACACCTATCATAAGGATGGAGACAAGTGGCATGAACTAACTGTGGGTGAAAGCACTATTGACATACGGCCCTACCAGCCCTTTGCCTCTATGTTCTATCTCATAGACACAGCCAACAGAATGAAGCAAGGAACCATTGTTCCTAGTACCCTGCGGGAACATGCTGATGGCCTGTTAGGGTTAAGTCCTAGGATCAACACCAACCTTGCATCCCTGGATAACCTGATGGACGGCTTCACGGGACAGAAAACCATGGAGGGTGGTATACGGGCCACCACTAAATTGATAGCCGAGATGGGTAGTAGGTTCCTTACGCCGGGGCGTTTGATTAGTGATATACTGGGTGAGTTTGAGGTGTTCCGGGGGGAGAACGAAGCCAAGGACCTAAATCAGGCATCGGGACCTGTTAACCTTGCTCCCCTTATAGACAAGATCCCCCTTGTTCGACAGGTCCTCCCAGGGCGAGAAAGCCTCACTAAGGCAGACACCCCTCAAAGGGTTAACACATGGTTCAAGCAGATAACGGGGTTGATGACTGTTGAGAAGAAGACCGCCCTGGAAACAGAGATAGATCGCCTAGGGATTAAAACTTTTAAGTTCGCTCGTAAGACTGGCATACCCAGGTATGATGCCCTTGTCAGGAAGCACTTTGGTGCGCTTGCAGAGAGTGGTATTAGTCCACTTATTATTAGTCCCGCCTATAGAAATAGAACAACAAACGCTATCCAGATTATGGACATGAAGGACCAGTTACGAATGGTGGCTAGTACAGCCAAGGTCCTGGCTATGGCTGATATTCTATCTGAGCAAGACCTAGATACATTCAATCAGGTCATAATCAAGGAAGAGTTCACAGCAGACGAACGGCGCTTACTGGGTATGAGGCTAGGTGTGAGGACCCCTAAGGGGCAGGGTCTAAGGATGAATGTCCCGTGAGATATGTACTGCTTATTGTCCTCCTGGGTCTTTCGCTACCTGTACAAGCGCAGGTGATGACCTGTTCACTGCGGGCACAGATTGTTGACTACCTAAAAGTCAAATATGGGGAAGAACTAGCAGGGGCGGGGCAGCAAAAAGGTGGTAACCTAATAGAGTTATGGCTTAACAGGGATACAAGGACATTTACTATCCTAATGACGCCTAAACAGAAGAAAGACTATTCCTGTGTAATGTCAGGAGGATTAGGGTGGCAAGCGGTAGGGCAACAAGGGCAAGGACAGGGAATTAGGGCGCACCCATGGACCTTAAACGAGTAAGTGTCATAGTTGGAACTGTCGTAGCTGTGTTTGGTTCTGCTACCATTGTGGGATTTACCCTTGATAGGCCTTATTGGCTGTCAGAGGCTACTACTGTACATGAGGCCCTCGCTGGAGAGATCAACGAGAACACGGTATATAGACATGAACAGAGGGCATTCTATATAGAGGAGCGCATTTGGCGCCTAGAACAGCGGCTTAAAGAACTAAAGGGAGCCGCCCCTCGGGAAGACCATCACCGCCTACGACAGTTAAAGAAGCAACTAGCAACGGCAGAAGGAAGACTTAAAAATGTCCGGGGGTACTAGTGGGAGCATATAGTGAACACTTCACCATTGAAGAGCTTGCCGACCCAACAACCGGCGAACTCAAACTCGCAGAGGGATTCATTGACAGGCTTGAGGCCCTACGCACAAGCTATGGCCACGCTCTCCAAGTTACCTCGGGATGTCGGTCTAGTGAGCACAACGACTGGCTATTGGCTAGAGGGTACAAGGCTTCACCCAATTCTCTGCACCTTATTGAGAATGAGAGATGGGATACAGGAGGGTGCTGTGCTGTTGATGTGGCTAGGCCTAGCGGCGTTCTTCTCCATAGTCTTGTTCTGTTGGCTCTTAGTCATAGCTGGTCTATCGGTGTGGCCTCTACTTTCATACACATGGACCGGCGTGTGGACTACACGGAACTCGAACCCGTAGTGTATTCGTATTGAGTATATTAACCCTCATCACTGGTGTGTTCAAGGTTCTGGAGTCCCTGCTGGGTTATGCAGAACGTAAGCAACTAATGGACGCCGGGGAGGCTCGTGCTGTATCGGCTCATTTAGTATTGGGGAGTAAGCAAGTTGAAAAAGCGATTGCTGCTCGTAGGGCTGTTGACCATACCCCTAGTGGGGTGTCTAACGACCCAAACAACCGTGATTGATACATCCTGCACGGCGTTTGCGCCTATATCCTTTAGTGCTAGTGGAGATACCTCCGCCACTGTGAGGCAAGTAAGGGAGCATAACGCAGCATGGATGTCCTTGTGTACACAGCAATAGCAGTAGGTATAATAGGCGGCGGTCTGTTTAGGCGCTGGTTGGGGGGCTGGCCTCCCTGGGCTCCCAGGGGCGTCAAGCTGGCCGTCGCCTTCCTCCTGGGCTGGCCGCTGGTTGTGGTGTTGGGTTGGTGGGGGCTCATCCCCGCTGCCGCCCTGGCTGCATCCTGGGTGCCGGGGCATGATTGGACCAGCCCTAAGGCCCTTGCTATTAGATACGCCCCGGTCCCTGCCACTGTTGCCATAATAGGACTGTGGCACCCTTGGATGTTTCTCTACGCACTTGTAGGACCCATGATTGTACTGGGCTATACCCTGGGTCATAGAAGTAGCTGGAACGGAACAGGAGGTAATTTCTTGGATGGGCCAATCGCACTCGCTGAACTAAATGCTGGCGTCTGGATCTACGGGGGTTTGGCACTAGTCCTCCTTTAATATGTAGCGGCGTTCGTTACCCGATACAATATGTACCTCTATTACCTTCATATGACTCAGTACATTAACTATACTTTCAAGAGCAACGTCGTCTATGTCCCTGTAGAAGGCCTTCATTAGTTCGCTCCTTGTTGCCTCACCTCGCGACCTGAGGTATGCAAGGACGGCCTCTGTTTCCCTAACATACTTACTCCCGCCCACGCCTGTAAAGGCATAGGCCATGTTTTTCTCTGTCTCTAGGAGTAAAGCTGCGGCTCGTTCTATGTCCTCAACATGCACAACTTGTTCGTTGCTCCTAGAGACACACATTGACAGGGAGAGCTTCATCAGGTGTGTCTGGCGGCGGCTCTCGTAGCCTTCGAGATATGGGACGTTGAAGATGGGGCTCCCCGCAAGCACGTTGTCTTCTTGTGTCTTATAGAAATGCTTGTAGGCCTCCTTTGCATCTGGACTAAACTTGTATTCCCCTTGCAAGGTGTGGATAACCTCTAGGTCATGGAGCAAGGCCTGTCTTAGGTTTTCATCTGGGGGGAACTCATTGGGGTCAAGGATAGTCTGTCTTTTTGCTTGCTCAACGACAAAGATACACCGGGCAGTAAAACCCCCACCAACTGCCTCTCTTGAGAGCATATAAGGGAGCCATGAAGGAGCCGTAGAACCGAGGAGATTAACACACACTCCAACGATATGCTCAGTAGTAGATTGTTTTGTGCGCCTAGACCAGCGATGCCTGCTATCGTACCAGTTAGTAAGGTAAGCCTGGAATCTGGTGTTCTTCTCCTGCAAGAAGACAGAAAGCTCCTCAGCGCATATAGATATTGGTGATTGGAACCATCTTCTATTTGTATCAGCCGCGATAAAGTCATGTCCTGCTGCCTTCATCTGTTGGATGAGCGCCTCTTCTGTTATGTCTTCTTCGATAATCATAGTGTTTAACTCTTCTAGGTAGTCCCGTGCTATCATAACAGGGATACCCTTGCGCCCCCCTGTTGGACCAATCAACAGTATATAAACATTGGGATAGATTTGAGACATGCTTTGCCGCATGAACACCTTACGTTCAAGCGCAGAAGCAATAGCAAAGACACCCGCCCAGGTGTGATAAGAGATAGGACTTTCTGTATTGTCCGTGTACTCTAAATGTCCCGCCAACCAGTCATCTAGTTTTCGCTCTGTCATTTATTGTGTCCATGACTTCATCTAGAGCTAGGGCAGTTTGACCAACGTCTAACGATAGTAGACATTCCTCCATACTCCCCCAGTCTAGACCAACCTTGAGTGATGTGCCTATGTAGAACTCCTTGCTGTTGTACTGACAGAGAGGGTTCATGTAATCTAGGCCTATTTTTACAATACTATGTGCAGCGTCCTGTGTATCTGTTATGTCTATCTGGAATAGGTTACTGTCATGTGTCTGTGTTAGGACTTCTATTGTGTCCATACTTGTGTCATCGAAGAACTTAACCATACCTATGCGGGTTATGTCGAACACGGTGCTTTGAGGGATAAAAGAATAGGCCGCGTCAAATAGGGTTGGTCCCCATGCGTCCATAAAGCGCCTCTTACGACCAAAGCAGTTAACCAGTGTACGGCCTTCGTTCAACTGGTGCTGTATGGACTTGTGGAATGTCCGCCTGATGCCAGGATAGGATTTATGGTATAGTTCAACTAGGGTGCGCCCTTCTGTCTCGGGGATTTCATTCTCAAAGGAGAACCGCTTGTACTTCATGTCGTAGTTAAGACCGTGGTTGGACTTTTTCCCGGCCTGTCGTATAGACATAGACCTAGGCAAATACCAGTCTTCATGTATGTCCAGTGTTTGACGCAGTGTCTCTATTTCATCTGCATCTGTATTGTTGCCCACCAGCTTGTTTTCCTTTTCGACAAACTCCTTGGGGGCTGTGCTTATTAAAGACCCCGTGACAGTGTGGGGGCTATCTGTGCCTTGGACAACAGAAAGCATGTTGGCGTCCTCAGACAGATAGGCAACAACCACCCACTCTGCACCGGCCTTGTCTAGTTCAATGAGGTATTTCATCTAGTTTGGCCTTGGGGGTTCTTCTAGTTTGTCTTCCTTCTTATGCAAAGACCAAGCAAAACTGTTTAGTGTATGAGCCACAACCTGCTGGGCAAGATCCCTGGGGAGACCTGTGCTGTCTATAATGTGTGCCTCTAGGTCTGCACATAAAGTCGCCATGGCTTCCATCCACTCCTGGGGAGGGATATAGTTTTCAATCTGTACGGTCATTGTCTGCCACCAAAAATCCTTTAAAGCCGGGGTGCAAGTTTTGAAGGTTCATCCCTGTTCCGAAGATTGTTTGAGAACTAGATAGTCTCCCTGTAGTAGTTCCTCTAGGGTTGTAGCTACATCTGACGCGACTATCTCTATCAAATTCGACTTCCAGATAGGTCCCAAGGAGCTTCGAGAGCGCCCGTATTTCTTGGACCAACTTTGCTTCTTTGAGGTTGTATCGCCGGAATATTCTAGACATAGCTTTATCGTCAGTAGTGGGCCTCCCAGTTGTTCTGCTGATATAGGGGGTGATCCCTTTAGTGACGTAGAAGTATTCGACGCACTGCTTCGGGCTCGCTGGGTTAAACGGGTACTCCGCTGCTTCTTCAAGTTCCAATTCTTTCGCTGAAATAGCCGTTTCCACTTCATGCTTTGTCTCCTCTAATCTGGTACGATCTACTTTTATCCCGCGTAACTGCATATATAATATTATGGGGAATAGCTCTATAGTGTTGTTATATGTTCTCAGGTAGCCGTCCCCCTCTAGTGCTGGACCCAGTTCATCATCCCAGGCGTCAAAACAAACAGCACTGTCTTTACAGTTATACTGCCAAAACAACTCCATGTCGTTCCATGGCCTAGCCCACATCTTGCCATCGTCCTTGTAGTAGGGCTCACGGGTGTGCATACTGCATATAAAATCTAGGCCCTTTGGAAAGTCTGGGTACATGACATGCTGGGCTATCATTATATCCTGTATAGGACCACGGGTGTGTATACCCATTTGACCTAGAATAAAGCCAATGTCAAATATTAGGTTCATCCCCAGCTTTGTTATGCTTGGGTCCCCTAGTACGCGGGCAATTTCTAGCCATATGGTTAGTTCTTGGTCGGGCATCCATCTATGTTTTCCCCGTTCGTCTAGCAGCGGGATGGACATAACCCTGGAGCGACTAGTTGCAAACGATATACACGATACCTGGTGGTTAAGGGCTTCAATGTCCCAGGCTACACGACGCTTTATATCGCCTAGCCACGACAGTACATCCTGATAGGATGGATCTATGATTAACTCTCGCTGGGGTAGGTTAAGGTCTGGGCTTTTGCTTTCCTTCTTGGCCCGGTCTAGGTCGCTAATGATTAGGTGCCGCCACAGGTAGTTGCCCCTCAAGGATGCAGCAGGATGTATAGTGGGAACAATCTTCCGCCCCCGCGCTTCAAGTATTGAGCCGCGCCACTTTGTAATGCGGCTGTCTCCATACATGATAGACAACGCCGTGTTGCCAAGGGGTACTATGACGTTTGCCTTACAGGCTTTGAGACGTTCTAGGGAGGCTTTGGACCGCTCTATTCCTAGTTCAGTTAGGCCATCTTTTGAGGTCCATAGCTCCTCCCCATTGCCATCTACTATCAACTTGCCTTCACGCTTTTTGAATACCTCTGTCTCAAATACATTTAACAAATAGCATTCGCGCCGCACAATTTTTGCGCTGTGCATACACCGCTCTAGTAGTTCTCCGCTAGGCCCAACCAACGGCTTGCCTTGGCGCATTTCTACTCGGGCGGGGGCCTCACCCAGTATGCATATTTTGGCATCTGGGTTGCCGTCTTCATAGGGGCTAGTCATTGTTCTTCTTCAATAATTTAGCCATGAACTCAGCTTGTTCCTGTTCACTCATACCTGCAAAGGCCTTCTCAAAGGCATCAACCTTGGACTTCTTTTGTTTAGGGGTAGAGGCCTTCTTTGCTTTGATCGGAGCCTTACTGATACGGCGGTCCCTACGGATTGCCTCAAGCTGTTCTATCTGTACTTCAGAGGGCAGTGTGAGGAAGTCCGGCACTAAGGCTTCTAATCTATTCACTCGCAGCACCTATCAACAATAGCAGTGCAGCGAGGGCATTGTGTATGACCATGTACTAGAACAAGCTCACCCTCGTAACCACAGTAGAGACAGTCTGCACCTAACTGTGCCCGCATATGGTTGAGCTTTTTCTGTATGATATATAGGTCAGCTTTGTGATCTGCTTCAAGCTGGGTCATTTTTTACCTACTATGTCAAACTTGCCCCCCATGACAGCGCCGTAGATTTCTGGGCCGTGCTCCTCGGCGGCGTCTATGATACGCTCTAGTAGGCGGCGCAGCACCGCAGCCCTAACGCCCCAGGGCATCTTGTTTGCTTTCTTGTGGAGGGCGGGGCTTACATTGAAGGATAAACGAATGTGAACAGTGGGGTCTTTAGACATTGTATCGTCCTTTATGTCTCGCAGAGGATTGCCTCACAGGGCCAACAGGCAACGGTAGCCGGGGAGTGGTCCAACAGGGCCTTATTCAACCCCCCACCCCCCAGCCACGCGCTGTGTAGGCTAGTCTGAGGGTCCACCGGCAATGCCAGCTCTCAGAAAGCCCAAGCCAAGACCATTAAGCAGAATAAGGACGTTATCTAGTACACCCTGCCATGCACTTGCTTCGCCTGACAATGCTTGGACAAGACCAACAAGCATGAGCAGCCCTGCCACCAGATAAGTCTTTTTCCCCTTGATGAACTCCATGGGGTTCTCCTATTTAAGCGCTACCCCCTATCGGACCCTTGGGGGCAGCAACTTGCGGGGCTGCTGGGATGGACAATCCCTGTCCGACCACCTCTCTACGGGCTTATGCCCGTGGCAGCTTTAATTTATTGGACACTTTGCCTTCGTATTCGTCCTGTACTACTAGGCAAGTGGCAGTTTGGCCGATCATGTCCTCACTGTTGAGGCCCTTCTTCTCAAACTGCACGTTGAACAGATGCAAGAACCGGGAGATGTCTCGCATCTTGAACCGCTTAACGCTGTCCTCGTCAACGTCTGCTGGGAATGTCAAGTAGTGAAAGATGCTCCCAGCGCCTTCTGTCGGGGCTCCACCTTCTTCACTATCGATGTGGATGATAACCACGATCTGATCGCAGGTGTTTGCTTTGTTCCTTCCATCCCTTGCGTCTTGGATACGCAAGTTGTAGTTGCCTTCTGCAACTGGTTGATCTTCGTAGTCGTCGCCAAGTCCTGCTACTTCAACGAAAGCCATGTTATGTGTTCCTTATACTGTTTAAGATTTTACCTATACCATAGGTTTCGGGGTTTGAGATGTTTTCTATGGTTACGTCTTCGTACATCTCCAAGCCGCTCACACTAGAGCGAATTGTGTCCAGCCCCCGTGCAGCCGGACGCGTTTGAATTTGGTACTTTAATGTGTCCTCAGTGGAGCTATTCTTTGCAAGCCATATATCGCTGAACATAAGAGGTATAGTGCCCCTGGCCTGTCCAGAGAGGTTCAACTGGGTTGTTATAACTTTAGTCTTTTCATCTTGAAAGGTCTGTAGGTGTCCAGTGCAGAAGATATTTGTCTGTTCACTGGTGATAGAACGAAATAGATCAGAGAGCTTACTGCCTACAACCCTGTAATCAGCTAACTCCTCTACGCCTCCGAATCGGTTGTTGAGATACATTTGTCTATCGAAGACAGACTTCTGGAGGAATGTAAGAGAGTCAAAGCAGACCCAATCGTATGAGGCAAAGAACTCCTCCTCGGCCTTTTTTGTCAGGTCTGCAACCCAGTCTACATAGATGCGGGGTTCCTTGGCACTGGGAGGGCGGTCGCTCTTGCTGCCCTTGTTGAAGCCCTTGATGGTTGTGTCTAGCTCTAGGGCATCGGGGAGCCACTCTTCGTAGTCAACGTCTGCCCCCCGAAGGGACGCCAGTGCGTTTGGGTCAAACAAGTATGCGAACTTTTTCCCCGGTAAGGTTCGGATCTGTGTAGTCTTGCCGCTGCCGGTGGGACCAACCAGTAGTATGTTATGGTAGGTGCTGTTCGCTGCGTCCTTAGCATTAGGCATTTTGTTCTCCGAACTCGGACTTGGAACGGCGTCCAGCCTCTAGGAAGGCGTTTAAAGTAGCCAAATCATACCTAACGTTCCTACCTATCTTAATAAAATTTGGGGCATGTCCTATAGTTCTCCATTTCTGAAGTGTGACAGCTTTCAAACCCAACATGCTAGCAGCTTCTTCTGTTGTTAGAAGCTGTACTATATCATTCTTAGCGTTTGGCATTTCTTAACTCCTTTTGGTCCACAACGTGGACAGTATTGTTTCTTTAATCCTGTGCGTCCGCATTTATGACAGGTTGCCATGTTTAGTTACAAAACTGTATGCCACTAATGGTACGGCACACAACAGTGGGCGCACCCTTGAAATGATTGAAGGTTGTGCCGTGTACGTCCACACTGGACCAAGGACTTGCGGCATTGGGGGCCTCGAATATCCTATGCTGCTTGTAGTCAGGGCCAAGGGCCTCACCTTGAACGTCGCCCCCTACTGTGAACACGGGGGAGAAGTTGAACATCTTGCTGTAGTCAACAACTGCACCGTCAGAGAAGAAAGCACAGGAGGACAGGACAATAGGGACCAACACTATTAAGGCCTTCATTTCTTCATACCTATTGTGTCTAGTTCTAGCCGGTCGAACGGGGACCATGCTTCTTCTGTGAACCCTTGTGGAGTGGGTCGCTGCAAGGGGTTGCTCCAGGCTTTACACAGGTCAATGTAGGAGCAATTCCTAGCGAAATCCTGGCAAGCCCCCGTGTTCTTGGGGAAGGCTGCCATATAGGGCTTGTCCTCTGCGCCGGGGTCTTGGGACGCATCCCAGTGGCCGTCAATTTGGGATATCCAGTTACGGGTTTCCCACAGCCATGCGTCTAGCTGTGCAAACTGCCGCTCAACAGGAATGAATATAAATTCATCGTGGTGTTTCCTATGCACCAGGGCACCGTCTATCCACAGTTGCCCTGCGGTTTCCCCATATAATATATGAGCAGCATGTAGATATCCGTCAACCTGGCTGTTGGGCGACCATTGATCAAGGAACGTGCCCCTAAAGCCCCCGTTGGCCCTGTAGAGGGAGGTTGTCTTGTGTTCCCCTATAATAATACTATCTCTGTATCGGAATATCTTATCGAAGCGGCCTACATAGAATAGATCAGGGTCGCTGGGGTCAAGAGGTACTGCGAAGGGTTGTTCCACTGACAGGAGTTCGATCTCTGATAAAAACTTACGGCGCTTGAGGACATATTCATAGAGCATCTCCATACCCACAAAGGGGGTGCGGGCTCCCAAGCGGTCTATCTCCTCTGGACCCATCTCATCTGGGTGTGTGCCGTTGCTATTGACCCAACCACGAACGAACGCCTTATAGCCATTCTGTACAACGAACTCATCCTCTAAGTCCGTGCCCCCTGCTAGGTCAGTCCATATAGCGTCCATGGCGTCATGCCACGCGCTGCCGAATGCCAGGGGCGCTGAGAACCCACTTCCGGTCCAGTCCTTGACATGTCGGAAGTAGAACTTCCTGGGGCAAGAACGGAACTCGCTAATACGAGTGTTGTCGAAATATTTGTCCTTCATGGGTTGTCCTTCGCAGTTGTTTTGTATTGTGTATTTTCACACAAATACCTCCACTAGTCAAGTATTATTTAGCTCCTGGCTTATTTTTATTCATACTGTGGTCGATCTGTTGTCTAGTTATTGATATGTTCTGACTGTCTACGAACTCAGTCGCCAGGGTGTTGAACTCCTCTATGCAGCCCACGGCGTAGGAGATACTACCTACGGTAGGTTCTAGGTAGGAATCACTGAGGGCTTGCTCCACAGTAGTTAGAGCGCCCTTTAAGTGGGCGTAACACAGAGTACGCTGATCCATTGGGGGACCCCCTTGTACTACTTTGGGAAGCTTACTTTTGCTGTTGGGCATGGTCAAGCCTCTTCTTTACCCACGCTTGGGTAAGGCGTTCCCCGCCTGTTAAGGGTCTATCTTCTACAGGTATAATTGCGTCCTTGAAGTGATTGATATGCCTAACCAGAGCACAAAACTCTTCACAGTCGGCAGCTACAAAGGTGTCCTGCTTACCGGGTATGTTTTTCTCTAGTGTTATGTGTTTCTCTATCACAGATGCCTCTGCGTATGCCACGGCGGCGAGGGGTATATGAATACCCACTGTGTGGTCACTGTACCCAATGGGCCTTGAGGTCATCTCCTGCATATGTAGGATCATCTCTAGCTGGGCGTTCTCTGGCTTGGTGGGGTACTCAGATACACAGTGCATGAACACTGTATCATAGGTATCATAGGTACAGATCATTACTTCTATTTCATGGCGAGTGTGCATACCAGTGCTGATGTATGTGCGCTTGTCTGTTGTAAGTACAGCCTCAAGCATAGGCCAGTCGCCACTGCCTACCTTGTATGCCTTGCAAACTTGCATCTCTTCTAGATGTTCCAAGGCCCATGGGTCATGGGGGGTACAGATAAAATCAAGGCCCCTCTTGCCTGTTTCTACCCCTATAGCTTCCATCTCAGCATATGTAAGGTAAGGTAACACCCTATTTGCGCCCATGGTTCCTTCTTTTGCCCACTGCAATTTGAAGGCATCTGCTTTGGCTGCCGAGGCTATGTTTAGTAGACCCAGGGCGTTTGTGTAGGAGCCCTCATGCGCCACACCGCCTTCTGCTATAATGTATGTGTATTTCATAATACTGTATTTTTCACCCCTCTAGGGGACAAAGCATGAACCCCTAATCCCTCCATTTAACCGTAGGTATTAGTCTGTCCTTGTGGATGTTCTTACGATGCTTATTTACTGCCTTGTACATGGCCCCTAGGACCTCAGGAGTCAATAGATTAGGTTTTAGGCCTAGGTCCTCAAGACCTGTGTGCTTTGCATTGTAGTAGTGCTCCTCGTCTTCAACACGGGGGTTGGGTATATGCTGTATCTCACAGCCTGTTTGCTGTTGTACTATGCTCGCTAACCCAATGACGCTGAATTGCTGGGTGAACTGGTTGAAGACCCTAAACTCTCCTTCTTGCGCCGGGTTCTCTAGTGCCAGCTCTACACAGGCAAGGGTGTCTCTAATATTTAGGAATCCTCTTGTTTGAGTTCCTGATCCGTATACAGTAAGAGGCTCTCCAACTGCTGCTTGTGCAAGGAAGCGATTAAGGACAGTTCCGAAAATCGAGTCATAGTGAAAGGAAGTTCCAAGCCCACTGTCAAGCCATGTTTCGTCCGTATCAATTCCATACACCACTCCCTGGTTGAGGTCAGTACAGCGGAGGTTAAAGACTCTACATCCGAACTCAAGGTTATGGGAATCGTGACACTTAGATAGATGGTAGACCGATCCGGCTTTCTTTGGATATAGACATCTAGCGGTTCTTCCATTGTGGGTAATGTCAAGCCATCCCTCCTCTATATCTATGTTGGGGGTGCCGTACTCGCCCATTGTTCCGAGCTTAATAATATGACAGTCCGGTTTAGCTGCGAGAACACTATACATAAGCCCAAGTGTGCCAAGTATATTGTTCCGTTGTGTTTCAATTGCTCTGGTTCCACTGATATGAGAGTATGGGGCACTCGGCTGTTCTGCATAATGTATAACTGCGTCGGGAAGGTATGTGGACACGATGTCGTTTAGTAGTCTGTAGTCTGTGGATATATCACAGTACTTAAAAGTTATTTCCTTCCCTGTTTTCTCATGCCATAGTCTTGTTCTGTCCTGTATGGTGGGCACGGGGAACAGGGGGGTTGCATTTACCTCTGCTTCCCAGCGGCGCTTTGCCATGTTGTCTACTATCAAGACAGAATGGCCGCGCTTCGATAGATACATGGCGGTCGGCCAACCTAGGTAGCCATCGCCGCCGAGGATTAAAACTTTCATACTAGCCCCATTCCACATAAAAGATTTGCTATATCTAGTTCTTCCTGTGTGTCTATGTCTATGGCGTGTTTCCAGTTTACGGTTAGCGGCCAAGAGGGGGAGATAAACATACCTCCACCTGGGGACAGTTTATCCACCCTCGCTACTACAAAATTTCCAAACCTGTATAGGGTGGGCTTATCCTGTTTATGAGGAGAATCCTCTCTCCTCTTGGGCGAAAGAAACTCTACACTGTGACCGTCCTTTATAAAGCGTTGGTTATAGGCGTGGTAGTTATGGGGGATGGTACATACAGTCTGGGCGCTGTTAAACATTAAGTTTCCGCCATGTAGTTTTAGGGTTTCAATACAGGTCGCTGCTTGTTGTGGTTTGACAAACGGGCTTGTGGGTTGGAACAAGGCAACTAGGTCATATGTCTCATACTGGGTGGCGAGGTAGTTAATGACAACGTCTGCTATGGTGTAGGATAGTCCATCTCGTAGGTGTTCTGGTCTGTCAACTATTTCAACCCCATATATATGTTCCATGGGGATTAGTGTCTTGGGTATATCTGTTGACAGTACGATATGATCTATACCCGTTGTCTGCTTTGCGGCAGCTATAGCCCACTGTATGAGGGTTTTGCCTCCTAGGCGCTGGAGGTTTTTGTCCTTAATTCCAACAGAGCCAGCTCTTGCTGGTATGAACGCTAGGGTTTTCACTCTATACTGCCTTATGTCGTCCATTGTGTTGAACGAGAAGGTCCTTGACACGGTCACGCAGTGCGTCGATCTGTCCCTGTGTACGTGCCAACTCCCGGTGATGTCTCTCTAGATTCCCTGGAGAATTAATCTCGCTCAAAACTGCTAGTTGCTGGTTGTACACCGCCATTTGGGCCTGTCCATCGTCCAACCGCTGTTCAACGCAGCGCATCTCCCTTGCAAGTTTGGTCAAGTCTTCTACTACCCTACTCAGTTGTGAGCGGCATACAGCAAATGCCCCTGCTAGGGCTGCAATGATAGAGATGAACTGTATGGCCTCTCTTGCTCCGATCTCCATGCTATAACTGCCTCCATATACTAAATATCATGCCTCATACTCCCCTAGGAGCTTTTCTATAACCCTGGCTTGTGTCATGCGCCATGCGTCCTCTGTACTGCCAGCGATATGCGGTGTTAGGATGAGGTTATCGTGGGTCATTGCATACGAACGAGCAAGAACAAACAAATCCTCATGTGGTATTGAGCTTAGGCCAAAGGCAGGGTCCTCTGGGAATACATCTAGGGCGGCTCCCCTTAGCTCCCCACTCTCTAGTTTGTGCAGGAGGTACTCGTTGTCTAGTATAGCCCCTTGTGCCGTGTTCACAACAAGGGCACCCTGGGGGAGCTGATCCAGTAAAGCACTGTTCACAAAGTTTCCTGTTCCTTTACCAAGAGCAAGGTGTATAGATAGAACATCTATGTCTGAGAGCCAACTATGGAGACGCTTCTCTACATAGCCTATTTTGCCTGTTGTACTGTTGAAGGGCTCAAACATGGATATACGCTTAAAGATGGGCATGGCAAGATGGGAGAGCATACGGCCAACACGGCCAGCGCCTAGTATACCCAGGTGCATCTTGCTCAACATGCGGGGGGCGGGCCAATTGTAGCGGTCCCAGGTGCCCTTTGTGGCAACCTCAAAGGATGCAGCCGGTATGCGCCTGTGTAGGGCCATGATTAAGCCCAAGGCGTGTTCTGGTGTGCTGGTTATGTCCTGTAAGAACGGATCGCCCTTCAGTGTGATGGCCTTTATATTGTCGGGCATATTCACAAGGTGGCGCTCAGAGGTTGTGTTTGACACAACAAACTTTGTGTCGGGGTACTGTGCAAAGAATTCCTTATAATAGATGGGGCCAATAGGGAGAAATAGAACCTCTACTCCATAACCCGCAGCCTTTGTGTGTATGTCGGGGACAGTTGTTAGAGTGAATCTCTCCTCTATAGAGGCTATGTTATCGGGGTGCCAATGTAAGGAGGCGTGGTAAACAGCATGAGTCATAGCAATCCCCCCAGCATGTTTATAATGCGCGCACCAGTTTTGCCCTTACCATATATGTGGTCGTGGGTCATATCTACTAGGGGGGTACTTAGTGCTTGAAGGATAGCCATCTCTATCTGGCCGCGGTCTGGGGGGCAGTTTATCATGCCGTGGGTAGGGGCTTGTAGACGGCCTTTCTGTCTGTCGCCTATGTTCACAGTGGGGAGATAATAGTAAGGGGCCTCTATAACACCGCATGAGCTGTTCCCCACTAGGACATCGGCTGTGTTCATTAGGCCGCGAAACATAGGCCCTGGGAGGTTTTTATGAACCTGGACCGTGGACCATAAGGTAGCCCTGTCCTCTAGAGCGTCTACTATTTCACTGTAGCCGGGGTCTGAACAGGGGTACACAGCAACAATATGGCACCTGATCTGTTTTAGGGCCATGATTGTCTCCCAGATGTCATCCCCAGCCTTCGTGGGGTCATCTGGGTGCTGGAGCAAAATAATAACGGGTTTGTCTTGAGTTAGGCCTAGCTTCTCCCTAACATATAGCTCGTCATGGTGGTCCCCCTCAACAATGGGATCTATGTGACTGTCTCCCACTATGTATACATGCCGCTTTGCAACACCTATATCCGCTAGGCGGTCGGCGGCGCGTTGGTGGGAGACAAAGTGCCACTGGGAGAGCATGGTTATAGCGTGGCGCATGTTGTTGTCTGTAGTGCCGCTTGTGTCGCCCCCCTGTATGTGTGCTATGGGGACACGCATCTGGCAAGCAACCATGGCAGCCGAGAGGGTTTCCCCCCTGTCTCCGTATAACACTAGACAGTCTGGCCTATGCTCATTCATTAGAAGGCCTAAGCGTCTACCATAGTGACAGATGTTCCTAGCCCTAATGTGAGGCTTATCACCTTCCTCTAGGGGGAGAAGCCTTTTTATGTGGGAGTTATTAAATTCATTGTGGCCACTCCCTACATAGCCAAAGGTATCCTCCATGTTGTGCATGTCTGCTAGATACATGGTTAGATGGAAGTCACTACTGTCATCTAGCAAGCGCAGCATAGGAAGCATGGCGTCAAACCCCCCGCGCTTGCCAGACAACACCCCTATGTGTTTGCGGTTGTACACTGTCATATCAGTTCTACTTCTTGAAGCATTTTGAGTTCGCGTCAGTCGATTTACTGATCCACTCCTGTGCCAGTATACACCGATCCTTGCTGCGAAATTCTAGGCGCTCCACAGAGATAGAGAACAGCGGCTCGTCCTGTACAAAGGACAAACTGCTAAATATTATTATCAATATGTACACCTTCAGTCCCCCTCTATGTGGTCATGGCTTATAAGCACCCTTACTGTGTGTTCAAGTGCCACGATGCGTTGTTCGTATATGGGGAGTAAGTGCTGGTAGGCTGCAAAATAGCCCAGGACGCCGCCTAGGCACATGAACGATAGGACAATACTACACGCCGCTAACAGCGTGGGGTCTACGTTCACCTTGGAAAACTGTCTGATATGTGGTATTTTTATCATCTCCTGTCCCTTCTTGCAGTAGTGCGTCTACGTCCACGGTGCGTTCCATATAGGAACCCCCGCTAAATAATAGATAGTTCACCTTACCAAACTGTCTGGCAAGGATAGAGGCCGCTATGGCGTTAATAATGGATAAAGAACAAACAAGGAGGTAGTCCTGGGGCCTTGCCTCAGACATACCTTCTATTAATTGGCGATAAATGTGGTTGGTGGAGTAACGCTTCACGATACCCTGGGTTAGGTATACTAGATCCCCGAACCGCTCTGCGTCGGAGAAGTCATGCCCAGCCTTGTTGGGTATATACACCCTAGGACGCCTCATAGACATGGGCTTATTATCCTAAAAGAAGAAGAAAGAGAAACCCGGTTAAAGTATCCTTGGAAACACCTTGAACCACAAGATTTCCGTCTTGCCTAGGGGTTTCCCTTCCTTCTAGTCTGGGAGGATTGCGCTTCAAAGGGGGAAAGAAGCGCGCACTATCCTAGAGCCAAAGCCCTAGGAATTCTTCGCGGCCAGTCTAGCCATTAGGTCCTTCTGTTCCTGGGCGCTCATCCCGTCAAAGTCGTCCGACATCTTTTCAGCGGGTGTACGGGCACGGCGCTGGATACCTGGAAGGTATTCGTCCACAGACTTTTGGATTGCGTTGGCAGTTTTACCCGCCTCAATACCGTCCCGAACGATACTCTGTACGCTTTGTTTAATGCTTGACCGCGCTCGGGAGAAGATAACCTTGTCGGCGTCCTGTTGGCCGTCGCCACTAAGGGTAGATCGCATTTCCTTGAGGTTGTCGCCACAGTCGTAGTTGACCGTAACACTGTCGCTGTCGCCAATACTTGCGCTAATCTTGAAAGCAGTCATGGTGGGTTCCTTATTCAGAGTTGTTTAAGATGGTGTAGGTATTTTAGGGGTCTGGGGAATTGGGGTCAACCCTTCTTTCTCTTGCGGCTCTTCTTGCCGGTTATAACAGAACCAAAGTCTGTTGCCTTGGTTTTATCTCCTAGTTGGCGTTCTACCTCGGCGGCTATGGCCTGGACCTGGGGGGCGGCTGTTACTAGGGGGCGCTTGCGCTTTAGCATCTTGTGGAGGCGTCTCCGGTCTTCGCCTATAGCCCCTTTTGTGCCATCGGGCCACTGTACATTGGGCCACTCATGCCCGCCATATATACGAGAGACAGTTGCTTGGGATATAAAGTAGTGTTCAGCTATGTCCCTCTGCCACATCTCACCCTTCCATAGTAGGGCCTTGATTTGGCGCACGTTACTAGGTGTTAGGAACGCCCCCATACTTGCCTTTGTGGTCATAGTATTGGAACCAGTCTATAGCCTAGGCGCTGCACCTGGAGGGCATAGTTTTTTTGGGGGCCATCATGCAAAGTAAGTGTTGCCCCCTCCCCCTGGAGCATGGGGTGTGTATCAATAGGTCCTTTGAACGGACTATAGACGGAGGAATCTTCAATCTGTAGCTGGGGGTCATATGCTAGTCTGCATATTAGGGCCTCTCGACTTAAATAACAGTAACAGGCCATGGCGTGTCCTCTATGTTGTTTTAGCCTTGTTATTATGACGTATAAAGAAATAGGGTGCAACATGAATATAGAAAGTCTTTGTGTCTTTTAAATGTATGTATTCCTGCATACATAAAATAGGCCCCCCTGCACCCGTTAACCATGGTTTTTTTGAAATGTGTTAAAAGAGGGTAATAATATTACATAGTGGTGTGTATATAGTATAGTATATAATTTTTTTCTAATATACAGGACTTCAGCTTCCTCTGGTGTTATTCACACCACTGGTCACTAGATCGTGTAAAAAAGTATGGTTAACGGGTGGCGGGGGGGTACTTTTATGTATGCAGGTATAGATACATACGACTTTATACCTTAGAGGACAGTGGAAATAGTTAACGGTTTGTCCCCCCCTGTGAACCCCCAAAATAGAGTTGACAAACGCCGACAGTAGGTAGTACCGTGCTGTATGACCGCAACAAGACCCAACACGAAGCAAAAGCCCCTCCCGGCCCTGGACTTTTCTATCAGGGACCTGTGGAGTGGGGTAAATATATCCCAGGCTGTGCAGCAACAAGTGGAAAGGTTTAATCCGAGTGGGGAATTGGAAGAAGGGGGAACGCCATCGGGTGAATAAGAACCCCAATATGCTAGAGGGCATAGCCTCTATTGCGGAGTTCATCGGGCGTTCCTATAATACAACATATAAGTGGATCACAGAGTTTGGCCTACCGGCGACCAAAACGCCAGAGGGGGTGTGGCTCACACACAAAGGGCTCATATTGCAGTGGATATACGCTGGACACCAGTCTGAGCTAAAGGCTAAGGTGGCGTATAGCCTAGAGCCAGACCAAATAGAAGAACTCTGCGACCGCTGGGGCCTGGATGCACGGGAAGTATACGATCTTAGGGATAAGATAGATGCCAAACAAGCTACCAGTTAAAAAGCCCACCTTTGACCACGATGTACTAAAGAAGGAGTTTGCCTCCTATAGTAGGGGGCCTTTCGTGGAGGTTCTGGCACATCTAGTGGGGGCAACTCCCGATCCAGATGCACTCCAGGCGTTCGCAGACCAGTACCCTGACCGCTGGGCCAATGCCATAGGTACACTGGCGCGTCTTAGCGGCTACCATGATAAGCTAGTGGTAGAGGGTAATATTAATGTGGATATACAGACAATGGGTGACGCAGACTTAATGAAAGAACTAAAAGAAACAAACAGGAGACTCAAAGATCTGAGCCTCCCGCTTGGTCCTGTACAAGATCTAGAGATAGAAGAGATAGACAGCGAAGCCTCTATTGTTGAGCAGCCTAGTGTTGAATAAACTCCCTGCCTTTGGCCCTATGATTATAGTTCAGTCATCATTTCATCTAGCTTGGGGTAGTCCAAGCCACTGTCGTTCCACGCCACACTGTCAGGGGTTTGTAAACTCCCTACTTCCTTAAGGCCCTCTACGAAGCCTTTATAGACCCCACAGCCGCCATCCTTGTGTTGTTCGGTGTATTCTAGGGCCATGTTGTATAGCCCCTCGTCGTTCCCTATCCAAAGGGCGACGTTCCAGGTTTCGTAGTTCTTCCATCCGTTGTACATGATGTGTCCTCTATAGGGTGCGTGTCCACAGTCTAACGTGCTCATTCTTCTGGTTCTTCCCCGTTAGCATGAAACATTAAACAATCTAGGCATATATCTATATGGTGTACGTTGTCGGGTTCAGTGGCAGTGGGCCCAAAGGCGTTCTTGTGTATAGCGTGTGCAGGGAAACGCTGTCCTGC
>TARA_R110000824_G_scaffold146356_2_pt1 | contig 19663 bp, 35 predicted proteins | sample TARA_R110000824 | Tara Oceans TARA_R110000824 (sample SAMEA4397747) | marine metagenome | biome: Polar Biome; feature: [MES] marine water layer (ENVO:01000295) within the mesopelagic zone...; material: water (ENVO:00002006), including particulate matter (ENVO:01000060) such...
CTGACGTTATTGAAGAGCGCAACAATCAAACTAGACTACGAAACCTTGAGATAGATATTGATAATAAGTTTGGCTTCGGTACATGGGCAGCAATTAAAGAAGAAAGAGAACGAAGGTTAGTTAAGGCAGCTAAAGAAAAGAAAGCTAAAGAGAAAGCAAGTGATAAGTTTTATGCTACTTCTCTTTATTGGTTAGGAGAGTTTGGAAAGTTACTTGCTGTCATTGCCCTGTCAGGTGGCGCAGGTTATGTTATATGGATCAACCGTTGCGTAGATGGGATGTGTTAGGATGCTGTTTGAAGTAGGTGTTTATAATCAACGTGTCCGTGATTGCATCAGAGGCGGTGATGATTGGAAGAACGATCTAGGTATTTCGAAAGCTTTCGAAGAAGTACTTTACTTTGAGTTTACTTCTAAGAGTAAAGCTGCATTAAAGAAAGCGTTACATAAAGAATTTCCACCTACGTTTGGCTACATAATCGAATGTATAATAGAGGTCAAAGATAATGAGTGAAGATGTTCCGTTAACTAACACGGTAGCTAAGCTGGCGTCGAACTTAAATGCTCATGAGAAAGTCTGTGTTGAACGTGGTAAAAATATAGACATACAATTTGCTGGAGTTAACGCAAGGATAAAGCGCCTTGAAGTTATTATCATGTCCACAACAAGTGTTGTTATTCTGTTATTGATTGGTATCGTTGTAAAAGGCTTGTGATGCCTGAAATTGAACTATCACAGAATTGGATACTGTGGGCAGGATTTATTGTAACAGTTACTGCTGGCCTTGCTATCAAAGATCTAGCAACAGATCTTATAGCTGCATGGAAGTGGAAGACTACTCCCGGCTTCGAACCTATGGAGACATGTATACTTGATGGTGAGAAAGTGGTCATCATACATATTGGGTTAAGGGAAACAATCTTTGAGCACAACGGTAAATTTGGTAGGACTTGGCAGTACATCCCATCATCTATGATAAACAGACATGAACTGCGTAGAGTTGTTGGTGACGATAGAATGTTAGATCATAAAATTAACGGTAATTTTTAATTCAAAAAGGAGACTAGCTATGCCAAAAGGAAAAGGAACATACGGATCAAAAGTAGGCAGACCCTCTACGTCTAAAGCGAAGCCTACAAAAAAACCTCCTATGCGTAAAAAATAAACTTAGAGGACAGTTACATGCTTAGTATTCTTGGATCAGTTTTAGGTTTCGGTACTTCCTTCTTGCCAAAGGTACTTGGATTCTTTGAAGAAAAAAGAGATCAAGCGCATGAGTTGCAGATGATGGACAAGCAGCTGGAACAGCAACTTCAAATAGGCGTACAGAAATTACAAATGGTCAATGTCGACGCCGACATCCGAGAAACAGAAGTTCTGCATAAAGAACACGCAAGCATCACAAAGAAATCATCGCAGTGGGTTATTAATTTATCAGCATCTGTTAGACCTATAATAACCTACTGTCTCTTTATTGAGTTTGCTGCTCTTACTTTATCAGTAAACATGAACTGGATTGGTCTGGAACAGTACACTACTATTTGGAATTCAGAATTTCAAGCAATCTTTGCAGCAGTAGTGTCATTCTGGTTTGGCCAAAGAAGTTTTAACAGAAAATGAAGATTAATGAAGCAGGCTTAGAGCTAATAAAAAACTTTGAAGGGTTTTCAAATAGTCCGTATCTGGACCCAGTTGGTATTCCGACTATCGGATTCGGTAGCATTTGGAATGATGATGGCAGTCCTGTCACTATGGAACAGTCAGACCTCGATGAGAAAGAGGCAGAAAGATTTCTTAGACGAGAGGTTCACCATATTGAGAAAAGCATTAAAAGACTTATCCAGTCGGAACTAACCTCGAACATGTTTAGTTCGTTGTGTTCTTTTACTTATAATGTCGGAACAGGAGCACTGCAACGAAGTACAATTCGCATGAAACTAAACCGTGGCTGGTACGAAGCGGCTGCTGACGAATTTCCTAAATGGCGTAAAGCTGGTGGTAGGGTTTTACAGGGATTAGTACGCCGTCGGATAGCTGAACGTGCCTTGTTCGAGGCCATGTGAGGCTTCTATTTGAATCCACAATTGCACGGTTTTTTATGAATGTTGTAAACGGCGCATGTGATCTTATGGTAATCGAGAGGAACCTGAGGTTCCTCTCGTGATACCAAAGCCCTCCAAGCCTTCTTAACCCGTGTTCTTGTTTGCCTTCGAAACAACAATCGTACTAGGGCCAATAGGGGTGCGACCGGGAACATATTCTGGATCATCGTATTTACTTTCATTCGCGTCAATCTGGTGAACGGCGTTCTTGTTCTGTAGGTACTCGTGCAAGAAACCCATAACGTTAAACATAAGAGCACACAAAGCATCTTCCATCTTCTCGGCGGGAGCTACGTTGCTGCGGTAAAGCTTCCACCAATCCATGAAGTGACGCCACCCTGACTTCATGTATGCGTCTACTGGCATACCTTTCTGCCAATTATCACTAGCTCGAATCGCGCCGTCGCTTTGAATACGGTTCTTCGTCATGTACTCTGCGTAACGTTCTATCACGAGAGGGCTGAGAAAACCTTCGTAATCATGTTTTCCCTCGTCGGTATCTCTCGTGGCCCCTGTGTTAAATTCCCTCATTTATTAAAAATCCTTCTCCAGATGTAAGACCTCACAATTGAGGCTGCGGTATAAACTAATGTAATATTTAACGCTGTTCCAATTGACATTGCTATATCCAAAAACCATGGTAACAGGTAGACGGTCAATAGCCAAGAAATTAATGCGCCCGATCCTACGCTACACGTCGCCTCAACAGCTGAGATAAGACGTGTTTGCTTCATCGCAACATCTCGGGATTGACTGTGTTGCGAGCAACTTCCCCGAAATCTTTATGCAAGGTGATACTTTTCATACCCGGCATAGAACGATAGCCTTTCTGGTGCGCCCATGCGTCCTCAGAAGCAAGGATGCGGAAGCTCTCTACCTTGACGCCATGGAAATCTTTCGCGCTGTCGTGATGGATATGACCAGTCCACCAGTAACGAAATTTTGTGGAGCCCCAGTCTTCAGGACGATCAGCAGCCATGACCATAGGCAGCTGCGACATCTTAGTGCCGTGGCCGTGATGTGTGCCGACAAGACACTTACCAAATTTAAAATAATGATAGTGCATAGGGCTAGTGTCGATCTCTACTCGGGGCTCGTTCTCGTAAACGTTATGCAAGCACTCCATCAGGAAGATCGATGAGCTTAAATCATGATTTCCAATCTCAACAATGACATTAACTTTATGGTGTTTAGTTAAGGCCATTTGAATCATGTTGCGGATTAATCGAATGCCAGCTCTGAGCATCTTTGGAAACCGACCGTCGGCATCAAGCAAGTTGCGCGAACTTGGAGTGACACTCTCAAAACTGTCGTAGTGTAGAAAATCTCCGAGTAAGATGATCGATGCAGTGTGACATTCAGGAGATTTCTCTATGAGATGTGCAGTTGCCCCGATCAAAAGCTTCTCACTAATCTCCATGTCGTAGTTTTCGCCTGTCTCTTTATCCCAGCTGAGCATGCCGAGGTGATGATCACCGACAGGGTAACAAGCCATCAGTTCCGTTGATGGTGCGTCAAGCGGCACCTGTACTGGTTTCTCTCTTGGTAGATCATCGGTGAAGCCTTTGATCATAGCATGGAAGGCTTCCATCTGCTGTTCTTTATCGGGATCTTGCCCGACCCACTGCAACTTAACTTCGCCATCTGCGTCGTACATTGTCGAAACTCGACGGACTGCAAATCCGGGAGCAGCAGGGTGAATCATATCATGCTCAGGAGCGTGGCCGTGTTTAGCTGCGTTCTTTCTTACTAATCTGCGAGCTTGACTAATACTCTGATGTGCCACTCCGAGAGCTTTAGCAGCTTTTCTGTCTGAACCATGCTCTTCGTAGGCTGTTAGATACGCCCACTGATTGTCAGTAGCGTACTCTTTTAATTTCGGGTCGAGCGTCATATCCCAGTCTCCTTAAAGATACCGTATGCAGCAATTAACGCAGCTTCTGCTACGCCGTCGTGTTTCTTCAGTTTCCAATACTCATCCGTCTCGAACATCATGGTGGCCAGTTCAATAGAAGCATGTTTTGCTGACCCTAACCCGTAGTGCATCTTCCATGCAGCCGGACTGACATACATCGGTTCGTATGCGGCAGACGTCCCCCACACAGCAAACTGTTCTACTCCCCCGAACATGCGGCCGAACTGGAAACTTGAGGATACCCCCTGTCTCGGCATTGCGTGTACGTTTTCTATGACAGCGAAATCGATCTCGAATCCAGACATTCCCCCCTCGTATTGGTGCCGCCCCGCTTCACTCTCGATCCACCGCTTTGCTTCCTTTAGATCGAACGTAACTTTCTTAGTCGGATGTGTGAGAGGCATCATCCTAGCGTCGATGATCGACAACTTTCCTTTGGGATCACGTGATACCAGAGCGAGTCCTCCTGTCTGCCCCGGGTCAATCCCTAAAACTACCATTCTCTTACCCACTTTGATTGAGTTTGATTCGGTGGCCATCCCTGTGATTGAACAAGTAGGGCGAACGTTTCGAGTTAGAAACCATCAGCGTAAATTCTTGGCCAGTCTCCATTAGCTCTACCTTATCCCCGTCGCGGAAGTTCAAAGCGGCAGCTATCTGACGAGTTACTAGATAGAAACATTCCTCTCCATCTTCGTTGTCGAATGCGCTTCCGTCGATGACTGTTCCATCTTTGTATCGAGCGCCGAGTTCATGGTTGTCATAAGTATCGAGATCAACTTCGTAAATAGCTAAGTTCATTTATCTTTCCTCCAGTTAAAGTTAGCAGGCACACACACAGCTTTCCCGATCTCTCTATCAAAATGCACTTTGGCAGCTTTCGCCATGCACCCGTCTAAAGTATAATCTGTGCCTACCGTTACAATAGTTTGTGGCGTCGTAAAGATTATCAGAGCTAAAGCGTACATCATTTTTTATACCTAATCCCAGTCCAAGCGTCGACAGTTATAGGCCAGTCCTTTGCCCAATCAGGTAATGGCCCCTCCATCAAATTAACAAACTCTTCTTCACTACCGAAACTCTCAGAGACTTCGCATACTATCTCATCATACACGGTTAAGACGATGTTGTAACCTGCATCTTCGCATCGTTGCATCGCTGGCACTAACACCTCACGCGAGACAGCTTGGCATGCGTTCTCAGTTAACTTACCGCCGTAAGTGGTAACTCTTCTCCATTGCCCTTCCTTCTGGGCCATGTAAGTTATCTGAGGTTGCAGTTGATGATTACAAGTACGGTGTAAACATTCTGTTTTAGTCTCCGGGTTGCACCATCTCGGTCGAATCATGCGTAGCTCAGGTTTGTAATACCAGAGCCGTTTACCATTCGGCAAGATCATAGTTAGCCAGTCATCTACCACCTCGAACCCGAGATCACGGTATTTAACCAAGTCTCCTGACTGTGTGGCGGTGATGGCGGCTGACTGTAAACCAGCCCAGAGTTGAACAATGGCTGGGTGCTCAGCTCTCCAAGCTTTGCAGATCTCGACGATCCGCTCATCACTGTGACGTCCACTATTATCGAACTTAAGCCAAGCCCCGAGAGCCCCCTGATATCCGAACGCCAACTCACCGGTTTTCCCATCTTGGCGTTCCGCAGGATGTGTGGCTTTACTAACCGTGCCAGCAACCAAGCCGTGAATTTTATCGCCCATATACTCATAGAGTTTTACTCCTTTTCTAAAAGCTTCAACCTTCCAATCCTCACCTGCGAGGGCAGCTAAGATGATAGCTTCGATCGATGAATAGTCTCCGGCGTAGATCTTATTACCCGGAGCTGCTTTGATCCAGTGTCTCGAAGCTTTGGCAACTGCCTCCATAGCGTCACCATATATCATATCAAGATACTCTGCGTCTCCGTACATGATATCGCGAACCAGTTGTTCGGGGTCCATACCTTCATCACCCTTCTTTAGGTTTAAAGGCTGAAACCCCGAACCTGTCCAGCGCCCAGTTGCTGCACCGTGATACCGGGTCTGGAATCGCGCCCTGCCGTCGAGCCCCCTCTGACGTGACATGGCCGCGAGCTTCTTCGTACTAGCTTTATTGATGGCTAGTCTGATCTCTAATGCTCGACGAGCTGAACCGGAAGGGAGTTCCCCCTCATCAAGTAGATCTTGCAAGTACCCCGCCTGTAGATTGTCGAGTATCAATCCGTTTTCTTCAAACCACTCTTTGACTTTTGCAGTCTGCGTAGGATTATGCCCAACCAACTCTCGGAATTCCTTAGTAAGTCTTTCGGAACGTTGCTCGACGATCTTGATCGCGCATTCAATCCCTTCGGCGTCGAGGTATAGTCCTCGAAGATTGATCGTTTGGTCAAGCTGAAATACAGGTAGTTCACGATCTGGAAGGTCTCCGAGAAAGTCGCTGACTGACTGTTCAATCGCAACATCCTTGACACAATACTGCACAAACTTTTCAAAGTCTTCCTCCGGTACTTCTGGCTTGGCGGTCTTTAAATGAAGCTTAGAGTATTTAGAGATCAATCGCCCGCCTTCAGGATCTTTACCGCCGAAACCCAACACGGTAGCAAGGCGGTCCAACCCAGCGGGTAGAGCGTAGTAGTTAGCCACTGCCATGGTATCACGCCACTGGCTATCTGTAGGGAGCTCCCAGCCGTACTGCGGAGCCATCACGTTCATCCAGATCGATCGCTCGAAAGAAACGTTATGCGCCTCGATCGTACCGCCGTTCGTTACGGCGTCGTATAAATCTGAAGGCATGAGGTCGTTGTCGTTCTTACCGGGCCACCATGTTTGTATCGACTCCCGCTCAATACCCCAACAGGCGCAGATGACCTTCGTCGTAGGGTCTTCCGAATACGCCCATGCACCAACCTTCACCAGATCAGCGTACGATTTCGTCTCAAAATCAAACGTGATCATGCGGAACCTTTGATATCAGCTTTGTCTAGAAAACTGTCAGCATAAGCCTGCATGACCTGAGCCGCTTCCGCGAAGTTGGAAGTGCTTTGAGTATGATAATCTTCTTCGCAAGAAGAATGAGGGCACGGGTACATCACCGATAGTTGAATTCTATCTTCGACTTCAAGCATTGTGATGACAGTGCGTTTTGTAGGGTCGTACATGATGTTCTCCTAGAGGGGGTAAAGAGGAGACCCCCCAAGGGGGAGGACGCTGGATTTCGGGGAGCGCCTCTCACCCCGTAGTATCTTATCTAGCCAACACGACTGACACGAGCTGAAGGCGTCGCCGCAACCGGCTTGAACAACGAGCTATGGTCTTTTGGTGCTGTAAGATGCTCGCCGTCTTCTGCTTTCTGGACAGCAGCCAGATATAGTGTTAATGCGTTATTGCCTGTTGATTGATCTGTATACGTGCCAATCGTGACAGCTGCTATGACATAGCAACCGTTGTAGATTTCAGATTTATTGGCTGGACCGATCTCACTCTCGCCATCCATGTTGATGACCTGTACGCCGCCCGGGCCTTCCTCTCCGTGCTTGTTGTAGATCGTATTAGCTCGAATCACTTCCATACCTTTGTAAGCAGTTCCGGGCTTGCCATTCTTCTCCCGCTTGGCAGCTAGATCGTCACCCGATTTAATCGGAATGATCAAGTCATCCCCGTCAGCTCCTTTGCCCCACGTGGCAACCGCATGATCGAGCAGTTGGTCATTGAAGACGTCTAACGCTCCCTTATCAAAAGCAATCTCCAGCTTGTAGGAAGGCTTAGCCTTGTCGTTAAACTGGTCCATAACAAACAAGGAATTATTAATCAAGCGGCCTTTCGGCAGCAGGATAATTTGAGCAGTAGCTTTATCAGTCATGTAGATTTCCTCTTAGTCTGGTTGGTGAACAAAGATTTCGTGTCTTTAGATACAGCAGCTCGCGTATCACTATCCGACACAACAGTCAGCCCAGTCTCAGGCTTGAATGACCATCGTGCGGTAGCTTCTCCACCTTGCGGTAAGGCGTCGATCTGTGCCGGAGATTTTAAAGTCGGCGGGGTGTAAGCTTCTTCACCAAACTGAGCTTTAAGGTCGGCTTCGGCATCGTCTTTCCATTTACGGTTGGATCGTTTAGATGCAAGTTTCCTCCCCGGTATCTTCTTCCCGGCCTGTAACCGAGAGAAAGCGGTCTTCTCTGCCTCTTTGGCTATCATCTTGGCAGTCTCGTATAACGTCAAGAAGCGACCGATCTGTAGATTACTTAACTCTTTGGCCCCTCCCTTTTCTAATGTCTTGGCCATTAAAGTCTCCAGTTCTAACATATCAGCAACAAGTTGTGGACAAGCTCTCGAGCGAGCGGGGCAGAAGCGACAGTGCGTCCCGCTTGTAGTTTCGGTTGACACCAGCGCATTTACCATAGCTGGAACCAAGTCATCTCGGACCCAAACAGCAAGATCCTCAGTGCTGACAGACCAATGTCGAAGCGGCCCATCAATATGCCAGCCTCTAGGTTGAGCCACATGGAGAGTTACAGTATCGATCTTATCCCATAGTTGCAGCTCTTCTAACACACCGACCCCGTAGTACATCAGCTGAGGATTGTGAGGAACCTCAACAACGATACCAGCTCCATGTTTATAGTCGTGGACGTGGACTTCTCTAGCTTCCTCGTCGATATAAACAAAGTCAGCCGTTCCGTAGAACATTGGATGGACGGTAGGGCAATGAAACGAGCGTTCTATAAATGAGTTTCCTTGGTTTCTGGCTGGATATCTCGTTCGTAAATCATCGATATACACCTGTACAGCGTCAGCCATCTCCGGCGTCACGTCGAAAGTGATGGCTGCATATGCCGAACCGCGAGAGCCTATGAGTTCCCATGCGTCTTGCCCTTTATAAAGACAAAACTCAGCGAGTGCGTGAGCGTTAGTGCCCTCGGCAGCAAAAGTACTGGATGGCTCAGAGATGCCGGAAGCTAAAGTTGAGGATGCCGCACACTTAGACCAGCGGTACATCCCAGAAGCGCCTAGTGGAGAATGCTCGGGTAAGATATCTTCAGACATTTTTCTGAGCTTCCTTTAAACGTTTAACAAACTCAACTCTCTGTTGAACATCCAAATCAGCTACGTTATTGACGTCAAATTCCTGCATTATCTCTTTCACCTTAGCCACATCAATGATAGCAGCCGCAGCAGAAGCAGCTCTAGAAACGTCTTTATCAGTCAGTCCGGCAGGCGTTTGCGTGATAGGCGCAGCCTCAACGGCAGGGGCGCTAGTGCGACGGCGAGAATTAGATGTAGGAATTTCGACCGCAGGCTCAACCTTCTTCTTCTTTGATTTAGCTTTCGGTTCTTCTGATACAGCAAGGCGAGCAACACGAGCGGCGTCCGCTCTTGCTATCGCCTGAGCTTGAGATAAGAAGTCAATCATCTCTTCAAGGATAGCGTCAAGTGTACCTTTGAACATAATATTCATCTAGAATTCCCCTTCTATTTAAGTATGTTATGAGTATATATTAATCAAGTGAGTGCGTCAAGAGCTTGGTAGATGTTCTGATCTTTAGTTATAGCAGTGCTCAGTATTCTCTCATCAAGCGTGTCAGGAACTACGGGCATGTGCCCGATAGTGTACGATCCTTCCTGCCCGATTCGGTTTATTCGATCTATCATCTGGTCGTTTTTACCGGGCACCCAATCTGGTTCGGCAAAAACTACATCTTGAGCGGCCGTCAATGTCCAGCCCTCCCCGAGCGGAAGCATCTGCCCTAAGATTACACGGACTTCCTCATTCGCTTGAAACTGATCGACTGCTCGCTGCTTGTTAGCCGCAGAGGTAGAGCCGTCCATATAAACAAGTCCGTAACCCGCCAGTTTCTCTTTCAAGTATGCTAAGACGGACAAATGCCACCCGCATACAACAACTTTCTGAGCTCCTTCATTGAGCAGCTCTTCCACGTATTCCGCAACGCTCGGAGCTTTGGCCTCTCCTAGCTCGCGTCGAGCGGTAGCAACTTCACCGTCAATCGGTATCGCGCTATCGAAAGCATTAGCGTTCATCTCGTATAACTTTTCAGCTTGTTTCCACCCTGTATGTTTTAACGCTTTTCTTATGCTCGTCGTTAACTCGAGAGGAAAAGGATGCCACTGCTTGACTGGCAGCTGAGTGAGAACTTGTTCCTTCAACCGCCTGACCATGATATTCGAGCGTAACCTTTTCTGGAGATCAGGTAAATTACATGGGACGTTGCGGACTTGATCTGACCAATGCAGTTTCCACACGTTAACTTGCGTTTCCTGATCCCAGACTGGGCCTCTAACATACCCTGAGCCCATCTCATAGTACGTGTTGCGGAAAGCATCAAGGCTCATGCGGTCGATAGCATCCCAGTCAAGCAGACGCAAAGCGTTATAACATTCTATAGGTTGATTCGGTAAAATTGTACCGCTGGCCAATGTGATACGTCCAACCACTGACGGTAACAGATCAGGGGCGCAGATCACCTGCGTTCTTTTGTTACCCTTCGGATCTTTAATTGCATGGGCTTCGTCTAATATAAGATGATCCCAAGTGACATCCATGATCGCCTTCAAAATTGACGGATTTGTCAACATAGCATAACTCGTTATCACAAAGTCGTGTCTTGTTGAAACACCATCTCGCCCTTTTAGGATAACGTATGTACTCACGTTCTCGATCGTCGACCACTTCCATATTTCCCTCTCCCAGTTTAACCGTAAAGAAGCAGGACAAATAACTAAGGTACGTTTAGCTTCGATCGCGTTCCCTAGCAAAATACACTCGGCCGTCTTTCCCAGCCCGGGAGCGTCTCCGAATAAAGCATGAGGCCGTGATAAAGCAAACTCAACTCCCGCCTTCTGATACTCAAACGGCGTCATATTCTCGGGGTGCGGAGGGCTATAGAACAAAGGCTCTGTCGCTCGAGACCTGACAATTTCAAATTTGCTTATCACTAAAACTAAACCTCCAGTTCTAACTGAAACTGGTCCCACGTACCAGCTCCAAACCTATCGTCGCATCTTTCTTTCATCGCTATGTTTTTAGCTTCGATCTCCCGGTCCCTCCGTAAGCTGGCGTCGGTGTCATCATACCGGCGACCGTTCATACGCTTAGCGATATGTGCCTCACGATCCTTGGGCTTCTTGATATGCTCGGGCCAACCACGATGGCGTTCACGAACAGCCTCTGCCGCCGCTAGTCTTCCTGCTGAGGTGAAACCTCCTCCACGTTTAATTGCTTTAGCCATTTTTAACTTCCTTTAATTAGTTCCCCCCAACACTGGAACTACTGAGCTAAAATAGCGACAGAGTTGGGGGGTATAGGTTGCGTTCGCCGGAATAATAAAAACGAACGGGTTATCAACCTAATATTTTGGGCCGGTAAGGTATTCGAGCCGACTGATTCTACTCTCTTGGTTTTGAGAATGCGCTGAATTTGTTTGTATCCTGACGCAAATATCATCGTCTAGTTTCTTATTGAGCTGCTCGATGGCTTTGTCCGCTGCCTTCATACGGCTCGTGAGCGAAGTCACGTGGTGTTGAAGATAATGAATTTCTTGAACGAACAAGTTCAGCTGTTTGGAGACGAGTTGAGCAGAGTTTTGAAGTTCTGTTTCAGTCATTCCTCGTTCCTAAGTCTGATGAGATTAGAAGCTTCTAAAAGCTTTTGGTAATCTGACAAGTAACAATCGTTCATCTCTTCGAAAGAACGGAGCGGGCCTTCGATTAAGGGTAACACGGCCTGTAAGAATTCTTCGGCCGTACCGTACTGCTTGTATTGAAGGCGGTATGGATACTTAGTTGATTTTTTAACGTTCTTAAGTTCAGCCATAACAATCTCCTTATGTGTGCGGAAAAAATGGACGATGGTATCACGTGATACCACCGCCCGAGTTTCCCATGAAAAGTTAAGCAGTACGGCGGCGAGATTTCTTTGTCACTTTCAGGCGGCGGTCGAGGCTGGGTGGAATGTCGGTCAGCTGCTCGGCCGTGAAGAAAGGAACATTGTTGGAATCAAACTCTGCGGCGTCGATCTTACGAGTCCGCTCATTATCCCAAGTTTTCATCCAGCTGAAGATCTCCATCTGCTCTTCGAGGTTGGCAGCTCCCATGATAGCTTTAACTTGAGCCATGGGGGAATAAACAACACTAGCCGGGACTGTCTTCATTCCGTAGTTTTCAGCTTGAGACCTGATAAGCGTAGCAGCTTGATCGTCCGGCATTGCATCGAGCGCTTGCATAGCCCGAATGGCTGGAGTCTGGACTGGGCCGGTCTTACCTTTGACGGCGGGAGCTTTTTTACTAACAGGATCTTTGGGAGCAGAAACAGCTTTACGCTCACGTAGTGCTGCATTCGCTAATTTATTTTTTACACGCATTTCTTCGAGCGCTTCAGCCGGGTTTTTGGATTTACCTATGGCGACCAGCTTGCGAGCGGTCTCATAAGATTGATCGATATTAGTAGTCACCCATTCTTTAAATTTAAGCTTGCCCTTGATAGCAATCGTTTCAGCAGCAGCCAAAGTAATTGCCGCAGCGAGCCGGTGATCGTAAGCGTCATCTTCCATCTTCGAAGCTTTGGCCATACGAGTGTTGATCTCTTTGGCGAGAGGTGCCAGATCTTTGAGCGATGCCATCTGTGCGCCTTTAGCTTTCGCGTCCATAGCGCCAGCTTTCGCCCGTTGCAAGGTCTTAGTAGATTTAGTCATGTGAACTTCCCCGTTCAATGAGTTATGGTTATTGTGAATGATTACATCCTAACAGAAAATCTAGATCTTGTCAAATCTGGCGGTTTTCTGGGCTTTTTTTGATGATCATTTGCGAAGAGCAGTTGTAGATCTAAGGCTAATACCAATCGCCATAACACACGTAAGCCCCGTGGTTTGAGTAACTAATATAGTGAAACTCTTGCCACTTTCGTTTGAAAGAATTTCCAATAAGCTGCCGTTCATAAGTAGACCTATAACGACTGGAACTTCGTCAAATTTTTCTTTCAATTGTTTTCTTGCTTCTTCGGCTGTACCGCAACGGTCGGACTGTTGAGCTTCGGCCAGATTGGTCATTGACATGAAGAGAAGCAAACCAACGACAGTTACGACAGCCAAAAAGACAAGTCCGAATTTAACAATCACTTGGTATAGCATAGTCTTCACTCCTACGTCTGATAACACTTATTAATCTTGCCATCTCCATTTGTCGCGAGGTTTAGCATCTTTATCATAGCATCTGGCGACCGGTCTCCCGCCTGTTTCGCGCAGTATAGGAAAATAATTCTTTCTTAAAGTTTGTTCATCTAGCTTAACCATCGACGCAACCGCCTCCGCTAGAGCAGCGTTTGAGTAAGCGACGAGTTTATTACCCTTTAAATGTTCTATCACAGCAGCCTCTACAATGTCCAATAAAATAGTTTTATCTTCTTCTTTCGATTCAGATTTTATTGGCTTCAAACCTTTCACGGCAACAAGGGTTTCAGTGTCTATCCCAAGCATCACTTCGTTCAATTGCACGTATTTTTTTTCTTCCCATTCTTGAGCATCTTTCTGTTTCTCCATGGAAAGACTGACAGTGTAAGATTTCCCATGTCTTTCAAGCTTGATTATAGTGTCAGCGTCAGCGCCAAAGACAGACGAACCTCGAGCACGTGAGCCTTCACCATGGCCGGTGTGATGCAGCGCTAGAACCGCACAACCTAACTCATGTTGAATGCGTCCTACCATATTTGTAAAGGCGCTGGCATGTTCTTGAGCGTTCTCGTTTAATCCTTGCATTGATCGACCTACAGTGTCGAGCACGACTAAACGATAGCCGCCCGGAACAGCTGCTTTGGCCACTTCGAGAAAAGGTTCGAGCTCCTCGGCGACCATGGGAACTGGATCAACTAAATGAAATCCTGGGATTGGATTACCGTAAAAATGTACTTTTGACCATGCTTTGACACGTTTGGTAATGCTTGCCCGACCCTCGCCAGCTGCAAAGAGAACAGGCCCAGCTTTTGTAATGTTAGGCCACATAGCTTTATCGCTCATACCAAACCCGGCAGCAATACTGAGAGCTAGATCAAGAGCCAGAAAAGTCTTGAACGTGCCCGGGGCTCCAAAGAGGATAGCGTATGCTTCGGCTGGTAGGAAGCTTTCAACGAGCCATTCGGGAGGTTGTATGCCTTGCATGCCGTCGTAATCAACGACGCGAAATCTGCCTGCGTTCCACTCGTGTCCAGTGTCACCGGATTTTGTTTCGATCGGCTTGAATAGATCCAACGTTTTCGCGGTATGGTACGCTGGCGTGATGTTACCCGGGGGACTGGTGTTATACGCATATCCGTTTTCTACTTTCTTTTGTAAATGCTCGGCATTATCAGATGACCAAGGTGGTGCACATCTAGGGTTCCAATGCTCCCAAATGATATCAAAAGCAAGTTCTTGTGAAATGCCAAACGACTTCATATGAGCGGCCGTAGCAAACGCCATGTGATCTCCACCTTGGCCGTCGATAGCAATCTGAGCTTTCTCTTTTAGCCATTTGATAGCTGAGGCAATGTTTTCTTGAAGGTCAGGCTTTATGATCCATTCGTCTCTGTCTTTCGATTTCTCTCGGCCCGAATTCGACGCCCTAATGAATTCATCCGTACGGTAGGCTGGGAGCCCTTGTTCGACCCAGCCGTAAACGCCGTGTTCTGTTTTGCTTGGAGGCAGCAAGACGTAGGAATGAAACGATCGAACGTCCACGAACGGCGCAAGCTTCGACCCCGACGGCGAGACAATCTCACCAGCCTTAAGATCAAAGAACAGATGCTTGCCTCCCCTCGGAGTATTTGAGTGCAATTTTGTTTCTGGGATTTTACCAACGTTTTTTTCCAATTCATCCATCGAATGCCCGGGATCGAGATCGAGCACCATCATGTTCGCAGAACCAACATCAAGGCCAATATTCGCGAGTGGATTTTGCTCCCACCACTTTTCAATCTGAGTGAGATTAGTCGTTGCATCCAGCACACCTGACGCAGTGTATGGACTTTTATCTGATCGGCATGGGAATATTGGCCAGCCTTTCTTAGCGTAGTCTAACGCTGCATCTTTTAAAGATCCCATAGGGTTCCCCTTTATATATTTATTTTTAAGCGACGTACCAAGCAGGGATCTCGCGCCTTGTCCATTTAGCAAAATCTGCTTTCGCTTCCCGGTAAAAATTTTGATACGACTGGACAATATCATCTTCAACGATGCACTGTGGAAACTGCTTCATGGCGAGTGGAAACTGGGTTAAACCTGCTACTGAAATATTTTGCGGCAGTTTTTTAAGAGCCTGACCAATTTCGTTATTATAGAAAGCGCCGTGTTGTTTGCCGTATCGATGGCTATACTCTTCAGACAAAGCACAATAATGCTCATAATGCCAATTATAATTATGAGCCGATTGCATTGTCCAAACTGTGCAGGGATGCTTCATATGCACGGCTCGCATTAAGACGTGCTCACGACTGTCGGGTAATGCCCAATAGTCTCCCATGGTCTTGCCTGACGATGACAAACGCTTTTCAATAGCGCCGTCGAGAACACGATGGGCAGTTGATAACATTTGTGCGGATTCGGTTACCATCTTAACGACGTGTTTGTCGCATTGTGATTGAGCAGCGACAACTGGGTCAGTATCTAATATAAAGATATTCATGGCGTCCCCTAACTATGTACGAATTTAAATTGAGCTCACAGTATATCCGAACGAACCTAAACTAGTCAATTCTGCAATTTCATATATTGGTCGAACCAGTTATCGATCCACCGGCTCGGGTGAATGCTATAATCACTGACGTTTTCAGCGCCATTTTCTTGCACTACAATCAGAGCCCAACCCACGTTTTCTTCTCTACCGGCGTTATAGAAATACAAACCGGAAATGCCAACAGCATCGATAGCTTCCATAATTTCATTCACGTCTCGGGATTTCTCGACGCTTTTATATTCCATACTATCTTCATCGTAAACTGTGACAGTGTAACCTAAACTGACCGCATACTCGACGAGAGATTGATCTGCTCGTGTTAAATGTGAGCTATACCTTTCCGGCGTATATTCTGGATATGGAACAGCTGAGGAAAGCGTTCCGCAACCCTTCAATTTGTTGGGCCATGGCAGGGAGGAAGCTGCTTGGTTCAATAAAGAATGCAGTTGTACCGCCGCCTTCCATGCAGGCGTTTTAATGTCGTGATGGCCGTTATCGCCTTCACAAAGTAGATCATCAAGCACGATTAGAATATTCTTTAATTCACCCATGATATGAGTTCCCCTTCTATTGTCGCAATTGCATTAATAGGTCTAGTATGCTCTTTTATAGGCCATGAGTCAATTCTGCTGTAACCCGCAGAAAATATAGTGTTGGTACGGGTTGGCTCGAGAGTTCTTGGGCATACCAAAACTTTAAGCTATTGAAATCAAAAGAAACACGTTGAAAATAGCTTTCATATGGATGCAATTTACGAGAGTTTTGGTACGTGATTTTTCTGGTATATTGAGGGTTTTGGTACGATGGGTTTGGTAGTACCAAAGATAGGTTCTCTGCGGCTTTGGTGAGTGTTGGTATGGAAGTCTGGTACTGCGGCAAAGAGAGTTTTGGTAACACCGGGGATATCTATAAAAGATACCCGGTTTCCCATCTCTTTTATACCATTTTATTTTGAAACTTTTGGGATCACGTGATACCTGATAAAAGCATAAAAAAAATCCCTTGCTAGGTCTAAAGAAGAAGCGAGGGAATTTTCTTTTATATGGCCGGGGATAGGGTCACCACCAACTTTTAGGTTTCAATCGTGCTTGTTGCCATATTCGACTTTTTTTACCTATCTGTCGGCGCTGTGCAAACGATTGATTGATCTCGGATTGCAATAGCTCCCCAAGGGGATCGCGATTGTATCGCGGTTGATACCAAGCAACGGTCAAGGACATTGAATGATCAACGCCTCGAGGCTCTACGCGAGCACTTTTGTTTTTTTGTTTCACTCAAATATCTCCTCTAGGATGCCAACGCGACTATCGGCGGGTAATATTAAATGTTCGCGAGAATAATCTTCAAATTCAAATCGCAAAATGTTCTCTCCTTGCCATGTTCCATCTTTCACTCGGCCTTTGTCTTCGTGGCCTTTGATAATCATTCCCGGCCAAACGTCCCCAGCTTCAATTTCATTATACACGACGCTTACGGGATTAGATACGCTTGACGCTATTGTCGTATCTTCTTCCGGCCGCTCACTAGCGACTAGGAAGCGTTCTTCGTTGAATTTAGGGTTATCCCCGGTGAAACGTGTTGCAAGCTTTCGGGCTACTGCTTCTGGTGTTGTCCAAGCAGGCAATTCAGATATCAATTCTGCGAGCGCTTCGTAGTGGCGTTTCTGAAATAGCATTGTGTTTATTCCTTATCCAATTATGAGCAATATTGCTCGGCGATGATCCCAAGCATCTTACATGAGATCATCTGCGAGTAATACCCCTAAACGTGGCAGTAGTCGCACTCTGGGCCTTGGTCGCAATCCATCAACTCAATTTCGTTAAACATAAACTTCCAATCAGGCGGTTCGCCGGGAAGGGCATCGCCCAGCCCAGTGTTGTGACAGGTTGACCCCGCAAAAATCTTTCCTTGCGGAGCATAGGCGTGGAAATGGCGGTGGCTCCAATCGCGCTCTTCATCGATCTCAACACCAGTTTCCGCTGCCTTGGCAAAAACTTGTTTGCGTGTAATGCTCATTTTCTACGCTCGAGAATGTCATGAATAATGGTGATCACTACGGCCGCAACTAGCACAGTAATGAGCAAAGTAATACCAAAGATTTCTTCCATGATCATACGCCCCTTTCAACGCGAGACGCCGGAGCGGCTACGATATCTCCCGTGGCCGTGTTAAAGATGTAAACGGCCGAGTAAGCGTGAGCTGTACGCTCGACTAATCCGTGAACTTTGGTTCCGTCGAATCTTGTGTACACTACGGGCTCGTTTAATTCAAATTTTGTCATGAGATATATTCCTTATTTAGTTATGAGCAATATTGCTCGGCGATGATCTCAGGATTTTGCCTAAGATCATCTGCGAGCATTATCGCGTAGTCACCCAGTATTGATTATTCTCAATATCAAGGGTCCAGTTATCTTGCTCTAGAGCTTCCTCTTTAGATGCAGGCTCGAGAGCTCCAAGGGCTACCGGTAGCGAGCCATTGAGATAGTGAAGGGTTGCGGAACGCTTTCCCCGGCTTCCTCCCTGCCATGGCCCAACAACTAGAACGCTTTCTTGATTTTTCAACAAGTAATTTAGATCACTTTGAGGTTTAAAGTGTTCAGCGTTCACCATCCATGAATCTTCTCTTTCGCCTTTATAAGCGCCGATGAACGATTTATATCCGATGTTAGAATTCTTCAAAGCGAGCTCGACGCCTTCCCCTTCCAAATCGCTTGCAAAGATAATATACGATGCTTTATCGCTCATACCATGAGAGGCTGAAAGAGCATCTCCCGGGCGATTGCTAGAATAGTTATCCATTGTGTTTATTCCTTATTTAGTTATGAGCAATATTGCTCGGCGATGATCTCAGGATTTTGCCTAAGATCATCTGCGAGTAATACCCCTAGTAATAGAAATCCCCCGGCCTGTCAATGATCTCCTCGCCGGTCCTATCGTCGGTCAAAGTTACGTGGACAGTGCCCTCCCATTTTAATTCTTCTCGAGAGACTTCCATAGCTCGGCGCAACTCGCTATGAGTATAAGTCATAGTCTTAATTACTCCCTTGCCTGCTACTTCGCGATAAAGAACGTTGATGGTGTAAGGTCGCTCGGCGATTGTGCATACTGGTGTCATTTCCATTTTATAAAATCCCTAGTTGAACAAGCACACTATCGATCGTGGCCTGTTGGGCATTAGAGACGGAATGAATTCTGAGCTTTTTATGGGTGCAAGCTAGAGCCTCTTTCTCGTATTCGACAGTCTCGCGGTCGTAGTCGCCAAAATGGTATTCCAGCTCGGCGCTCGCGACGTCTTCTTTCCCGGTGAGGATATAGTAAGTCATAAGTTTTATTCCTTGTCCCTGAGGATGAAAAGCTTGATGAACTGGTATACGCAAACACCAGCCAGTATTGACATGAGGCCGTATATAGCGAAGGCATCTAGATAATTCATGAGATATATTCCTTATTTAGTTATGAGCAATATTGCTCGGCGATGATCTCAGGATTTTGCCTAAGATCATCTGCGAGTAATACCCCTAGTAGTTCAATCCCATGTGCGCCATTAACGGCGTAAAGAATATCGTCAGACCAGCAACACCTAACAATATGCAAAGGAACGCCGGGATCATGTGACCAACGAATAATATTAACGCTGTAAACATTAGCACGAGGCCAAGAAGCATCGAGGGAATGGTGATGTCGAATGTTTGATCGAATTTCATGAGTTATATTCCTTTAAGTGATTAAACGATGGGTGAAGCCTAGGCCGAGCCTTATCCACATGTCAAGGGTAAAGTTGTGCAAGCTTATGCGCCGAGCCTAGCGTTAGGCTGTAACAGGCCGTAGCAGCTGCTCGAGCGAGCTTACACGAGCCCGAGCGATCCCTCAGATGTGGGAGCGACCGCATCACTATAGCACCGCCATGGTGGCCAGCTCGAGCTTGATCCCGGGCACA
>TARA_R110000824_G_scaffold90297_3_pt1 | contig 19656 bp, 11 predicted proteins | sample TARA_R110000824 | Tara Oceans TARA_R110000824 (sample SAMEA4397747) | marine metagenome | biome: Polar Biome; feature: [MES] marine water layer (ENVO:01000295) within the mesopelagic zone...; material: water (ENVO:00002006), including particulate matter (ENVO:01000060) such as......
GCTTGTGGTGATCACATGCAGGACATTTGAAATAATGTTCTTTCTTGCTGGTTTGGCGGTAGTCTCCAAGAGTTTCATTTAAGATCTTTAGTGCTTCTTTCTTGTTCACGAACCCTCAAACACAGTCTAACACATTAGCGTATTAAAGTCAAGAAAAAGCCCCGCCTGAGCGGGGCTTATCATTATGCGCTCAGTGCTTCAACTAATTGCGCCTTGGTGTACTTTGTCGTAACACCCAATCCACGAGATTTCGCAATCTGGTACAATTGTGCCTTCTTCATAGAAGGGGCCCAATCATCAGATGACTTGTCTCCTTCTACTCCAACAAGCTCAATTTCAAATTTAAGCTCTTCGCCGGCCAAAGGGTGGTTCATATCTAGAGTAACCTCCGACTCGGCCACTTCATGAATTTTAGCCAAGAAGGGACCATTCGGTCCATTACCCTGGATGGTGCCTCCGACAATAAACTCAAAGTCCGGACCAAAGGCAGTTCTAGGAACAACCTGTGTGGCTTCGGGATGGCGAGGACCATAGGCCTCAGCAGGGGAAAGAATCACACTCTTCGTTTGGCCCATCGACATTCCCACTAGGGCGTCATTAAAGCCACGAATCATTTGACCCGAACCTACCTGAAAATTTAGGGCTTCTCCGCGAACACGAGAATTATCAAATTCGGTACCGTCTCCGAGAGTCCCTCTATAATGCACACTAACTGTGCTTCCGTTTTTTACTTGCATTTTTTTCTCCTTTCATTGCAATGAAAATGCTCTACTAGCATAACACACATATTTCTATATGTCAACTTTTTAGTCAGCTTTTTGTAAAAGTTCAATAACCGAGGCTGGGAGGTTTTCGACATACGCTGCTTGGAACCAATGAACTCCGATCAAATCTTCAGTTTCCGCCAAATATGAATGTAAGGTGTAGTGATCTTTTTCAATATATACCACAATTCCTACCCACGGTGTTCGGTCTGGAGAAACAATGTAGTTTCTTTCGGTAACAATATCTCCCACTTCGATAATATGAGTAATATCGAAATCCGAAGAATCGTCCATAACTTATATAGATCATTCACAAGACTCTTTGGCGCTTTCGACCGCATATCCTGCTTTTGCAATTACAATTGCATCCGCCATATCATAGGATCCAGCCACGGGGTTTCCGTGGCGTGTGTGGTCTATTTTAAAACCAGACTCTGTTGCTAAAAGATGTTTCAAAACAACTTCTTTGGCTTTTTCACCTCGTGGTACACGAATACCTGCCTTCTTGCGCGCCGATGTAGCAGAAATATATTCTGGTTCTATATCAAAAAGTTCGTAAATTAGCCACGAAACAATACCATTAAATGTCATTAAGGTTGATAAAGTGTGAGCTGATGATCTTCCTTTCATAAACATATGAAGTGGTTGCTCGATGTAGACATGCTCGATAGGAAACTCAGAACTACCTACAAAGCTTTCGTTATCTAACTGATAATTTTCAAACAACTCAGAGACATATTCTCGGACGGCTTCCGCTTTAGCAAATTGCCCTTTGTGCTTACGGAGGTCTACACAGCTATAATGTAGAAGCTGATCGTCGCCTACGATGGCAAAGCCGGTAATACTGGTTGAAATGTCTATTCCAAGAATCATTGTATTATTCTACTATATATCAAGTTTGATTTTAAATGTATAATCTTGATCTTCGTTCTTTAATAGAGGGTTCGCTAAAGTTGCAATTCCAAGTAGGTTTTTATTTTTATCGTAAATGCCGATGCGTGAAATAATAGTCTGCCGCTTAAAAGGGGCGCTATAATCGAGCAAACTCGAACTTACAAAATTCTTTATCTTTAAAGATGAATTTTCTTCATAAATCGTGGAAGAAGTGAGGGCTATTTTGGTCTGGCCGTACCGTAAATACGTGGGATTATTAGAATAATTTACTTCGCCGCGGCGAGCATTAGCAAACAATGTATATGTCTGAGTCTCCGATTGTGCTTTGAAATTTATCCCAAATGCCGCGGAAACGAATGTTGCACCAGCAGTAGCTTGGGTAACACCATCATAGGCGCCGGCACCAAAATTAATCCACTTGGGATTCTCCATGGCTCCGCCGGCTTCTAATTGCATCGAGGCATTACAGATTGCCCACGAACCTGTCAACACGATAAATCCTTCGTTATATAAAACCACCCCTGCAACTTCACCAGTGTTGCTTCCGGTACGAAAAACTTCGACGAGTTCGCCATTTTGTCGGGAGTCTTGTAACTCTCCTTTGAGGGTGCCTGATACATACCATTTTAACGAAAGGGAACCTTCTTTAATTTGAGATCCAAACATGATTGCCGGAATTGAAATCAAACTAATAGCCTGGTTGTTTTTATTCCAGCCGTCTCCCAAGCTCGAAGATACTTTATAATGTTCACTTAAGTATCCATAATAATTAAGTCTATTTTTTAAAGCATAGAAATGAGGATAAACAGCGGCCGCTGCAAATTCTGCTCCGGAGTAAATATCCGAGCCTGTGACCCTGGCTCCTGGGTGGGCCATGTATTCTCGATCTATTCTACCAGCGAGAGGATAAGAGCCCGTTATTACATCCCCATACACAAATTCATTATAATAGCTTGTGCCGCCGGCGGTCTTAAAGGAGCTTCTGGCTGAATCCTTAGTGATATAGGGATATATATAGGGATTTACAGCAGTTTTACGATCAATGTTATACTCATATAAACTTAAGGCGCCGCCCGTCACCGACAATAGGTTGTCAGATACTGTGCCTGATTGATTAGGGGATTGGTTATAAAACACATTCCCGTCATAGATGAGATATTCTACCTCGGGATAAGTACGAAGTGTATTTAGAAGAATATCATTTGGCCCAAATTTACGTAGGGACATGACTAATAATCCAATCTAACTCTCAATGTAAGCTCGTTCGTCGGATCCTTTCGGAGGGGCTCTGATAGTTTTGCTGTTGCCAGTAGTTCATTAGCTGAATTATAGAGGCCAATTGTGGTCACATATGCGACAGGCATATCAGATTTTACATTTTTAACTACCATCTTGCTAGCCGCAGTATAGGTGGGGTTAGAGCTATAATTGAATTGGTTAACCGGCATTCTGCAGAAGTAAATCGTTGAATTGATCTCTGTTGAGTTGTTGAATGAGATATTTTTAACTCTGGCGCGCAGCGCATCACAGGAACCAGAGATAGAACCCGTCGCCAGCATCCATTGTACATCGCGAGCGGGCCCCTTCGCGGAGGTGGAACCCGTCGTTGTGACGGAGCCAGAAGCAAAGTCTGTGATGGCGCCGCCGCCCGAGGCAGTCACCCATAGTGAACTACTCAGAACCACAATGCCGGCTTGATAGAAAATGGCGCCATAACTGGACGAATGGACTGTGTCTCTGTCCGTGCTAGAAGTCACATCATATAGAACTGCATAATCGCCGCCTGGCAGACCCGACTTGAAGCCACCTATTTCTGAAGAGCCAGTATCGCCCAGAGTGATGGTGGAGCCCATAGTGTTGGCCCACGTGCCCTGGCCAAGTGTTATATTAAAGGTGCCTTTTTTGATTTGATCTTTGGTGAGCAATCGCGACAGAGAGATGAAAAAGCAATCTTTCATTTGATTGGTATCATCGGCAATATTTAGATCTGATTCAAATGCCTCGATTTTCTTAGAGACGTCATATCCCAACAACAATTGAGCAAATTCATTATACATATTGAACTTTTTGCTATCTTGCGTAGGGACGCCGGAAGCCGACAACACCGATCCTGAGTGAATACCAATGGAAAGATCAAAGATATGGTTAGCGGAAGAACTTAGATAAGGATAGTCATATATACTCTGGAACATCCCGTGATTGTAATTCTTGATGTTCTCTTCGTCCGGGAACGTTCCATAGGTTCCGCTGATGATTGTTCCCGTTAGGGGGATAACCTCATGCAACAAAGTTCGTGTTGTTGTTACGTCTGTGTTAACGTTTAAAGGTTGATATGATTTAGCCATTAATATTCTCCACTATTTGTTTGGTTAGCTAACGTACTTGATTACTCTGATGGGGATTTGTAGTTCTATGTTGGTGGACTGCCCCTTAATATAAACCACTGTGTCAATCCAATTATATAGTTTTCCAACCCCTATATTTTGATTGATCTGTCCCATTTGCGAATAGGTTGTACTTGAAAGATCAGAAACCATCAAGGGTACCATACATTGAAACGCCCCTTTTGGTCCCGCGAGGGCTGATGCGTTGTTTACCTCGGTGGCAGTAGGAAGGCCCCCTCCAGAATACAATTGCGAAATTGTCGCAGGAAATGCCGTTACAGAGAAGTTGCTCACTTCTCGGGATAAACTCACTGTGCTCGCCTGATCGAAAGCGGTGGCCTGCATAACTATCGGTGCCGAGCCGCCTGAGTCGCTAGCAAACCTGGCGCCAGTAGCATAGTGTACTGTTTTTATCACGCGATTATCAAACCCTACGGTAAACGATTCATCTAATAGACCCATGGACGTGAGATAGGTAGCCTGATTTGCTGATGTTGGTTCAAGATCGCTGGTGTCCAAGCCCGTCTCAAATAATAAGAATCGGTTAAGGGGGTTGCCGTTTACCATAATTTGTTCTGTCTCGATTCCAGCTTCCGCGTCAAGAGCAGCTGAAGTGGTGAGACCGGCGATCGGCGCCGAGTCATCACACAAATAAATAACACCAGTTCCGCTGGCGATAACTTGATTGCTAGAAACACTTTTTTCGTTGAGTTTGATATCGGGAAGATACAAAAGATCGGTGCGCGCATAGGTGAGAAGACCGAAATTAATACTAGCGTTCAATTGTGTAAACGCCTCTAAGATGGGTGTCTGAAGTATTTCTAAGTCATAGTATGCCGAGCCTGATGGGTGGGTTTTGTTATATAGCCCATAATCAATTTCATCATCGCCTAAAGCAAATTTGGTTATTTTAAAACTGCCTGCGGCCATTCTTTTGCGGCCGACATCAGTTAATACGGCGTCTAAAATAATATCGCCAGAGTTATCTAAAAATGCCATTTAATTTCCTCTCCTTCATAAATAGTTGTCATTTTGTTTATTCGCTACTCAAATCTCTATTCAAATTATAAGTAAGGTTCAAATCAATTTTCTTACCTGTTTTTTTGGATGTTAGACGTAACTTAAAAGTCCTTCCCCAGATAAGCTCGGCAGCAGTTCCCACTTCTATGTTTTCAAGTTGGCTTGCCGCGGTTTCCGAATAATCCGCACTAGTATCTATTAGCATGCTTTGTTGAATGGCTGGTGTAACCTGCATAAGTTTCTTTACTGGGCGGCTGATATCGTTAAAATGTTTGACTTCTAAGTCGGCTTTGAAAAAAGAATCAAAAACTGCATACTTATATCCGCCGTCACTAATAAGTTCTGCTTCTATGATCTCATCCACATAGCCAGGCGCCCCCAATTCGTTGGTTACTCTAAATAGATAATAATATTTCTTATTTGCCTCTACTCTATCATAAAATTGTTTGCTTGTGTAGGCGCCATCGAGACCAGGGATATTTAAATTATGGGTTCGTATCAGAGCATTTTCAAAATCTCTAAAGGAGGTAGGTTTTTTATCAATACGATATACTTGGACAGCATTTTGTAATGATACAGTAGGAAGGGTTACTTCTGTGGAAGGAAGCCAATCATATGCGTGCAAATAGGCCTCCTGCCGCTCAACATCCGACACACTTACTGCATTAGGGTAAGGCATCGCGAAGAAAGCTTCGTAATGAGCCTCAAACGAAAGGGTTTGAGAATTGTCAACAATATAGTTGGATAAAATATTTAACCTATTGGGTGGATTATCTAATACTTTTAATGTCTTAGAAAAGACTGGCAACTCTATGATGCGGATAGATGGTTCTATCGTCGTCACGAAATTAGCAAAGTATGGCGGCATTGATGCTTCGCCTGCCAACGCACTAATGCGTGTCTTGGCAATTCTTTGGGCTTCAGTTGCCCGGGTACTTATGAGGAGAGACCCTGATGTGTAAGCGGTATGTTCTAGTAAATCATTAACTGTTTCGTCGGTGGCAGGATCATAGTATTCAATACAATATTGCTCTCCAATCTGCGCTATGGACACTGCAGGCGATATCGCGGTCATCGCGGTTGAATAGGTAGCTGTGGAGGTGGGTTGGTGTGGTTGTCCGATAATTCGCGACAATTGTAAATCGGAAAACTGATACTTCGTTCCTTCTATTAAAATATAAGCATACACATTATAAGTGTAATCTTTGTCATATTTGATTTGTGTGTCTAAGAAATCAAGATTGTTTAATTGATCAGAATTAAAGAACCAAAAATTTTGGATTGGAACACCGGTGTTAAAGCCAGGTGTGTTTGAGGCTGCCTTTTTTTCAATTCGATAAGCCAATGTTTCATTGTGTTTAATCTGAGGGGCTTTTTTGTATGTTTCATGCAGCAACGGTATTGTCTGTGCATTTAGCAGCGAAGCAACGTCTAGCGGCTGAAAGCCTCCTTCTTCATTTAAATATTTCAAACCCTTATCCATCACAGAAAGAGTAGCTGCCGTATTAATATAACGATACACTCCTTTAGTGTCGTATGTGCTCATGGTTTCGTTGTTCTTCTCATCGATGATCATGAAGTCTGTGTATTTATTCTTTATGGAGCCGTAAGAATATAGAAGTAAATCAAACATGTCTACACTTTTATATTGCACATCTTCGATTTCTTTGATGGTTTCATTGCGCAGATTGTCAGTAGAAGCGCTCAAATATGAGGAATGCTTCATAAACGATATTATAGACGGTGCAATTTCAGTCGGAGTTTGCTCTAAAAATATTTCTTTAAGCATTCTTAAAAAGCGTGAGCCAAATTCATTTTCTTGAATATTCGTGCCCCAGTGAGATATGGGGGTAGTTTCTAATGAAATTTTGCATGCATACGGAAATGTGCTAGCGCTAAGTAAAGTTTCTTCATAGTATTTCTCTGTTGCATTATGATTAAAGAATATATTTTGTTGGGCCGCGTCCATATAAGTTTGAGAATCAGAAGAAGGCACATAACGGGGGATCATCTCGTCAAGATACTCATGAAGATTATCGGTACTATCAAAATTCGTCCATGGTTCTACAGCCACTTCCCCCAAACTTAAATACTCATATACATTGGCCAATAAATCATCTGAACTTTCGGCATAGTTTTTAGTCCAATTAATCAAATAAATGTTGGGAAGTAATCTTTCAGGCAGTTGAGACGCATATCTCTGATAGTCGGGAAGGTAAACATTATACTCAGGGGAAATTTGAATATAATTTTCTACCTCTTCTGGGTTTATTAATATTTGTTTTTCGAGAGCGGGGTAGGGCAGTCCTAGTCGAGTGTAATAGTCGTCATAGGTACCAGGAGTCCAGAATGATCCGTAAGAAACACCGTTAACGGCGCCGCCGGTCCACAGGGCGCGCCAAAACTTATCGCCATCAACAACTGTTGGATCTCCATCGACTGCCACCACATATTTGTGACTGGGGACGATAGTATCTGTAGTAGAACCCCCTGGGATCTCTATATCATCTTCCGATGAAAATGAAATTGCTGAATAAATCCACTTGCTTTGTGTATCCATTGGATTAAAATTAACAAATGTAGGATCTTCGCCAGAAGCAATAGTAAAATAACCCCCCACTTCTGCTCGGAATGTGTGACCAGATCCTGACATCAAATTATGATCAATGAGGTGAATTATTTTAGCCTGAGAAGGACTTGTGACTTCGGTGGCCGTCGTAGAGGTTGCAGGTGCGGTTCCAGCCGTATAGACTTCTATGCGAGCCATTGTCGTGGGTGTTGAGGGTGATGTTGCCATAATTCTTCTCGCTTATTAATAACTGGTTGTGGGGGTGCTCGTAGTAGTGGTGGTAGTGGTGCCTACAACTTGGCCGGCTTCTTCGTCTATAAGTGCATTCACGTCTTCGGCGCGTATTTTCATTGGCTTGGTGCGCTTAAATGTCTGCTTAGAAATCGGGAATGTAGATATCAGGGTATCCACCATTTCACTAACTGAAGCCGCAATTCCATTATAAACGATGTCTCCCGCAGCCTCTCCAAAAGTTAAATTGTCATCATAGCCAAACTTATTCTTAAGAGCACCCCCTTCGCGGCTATAATAAGTGACTGGATCTGCTCTAACATATTGTTGAATAATGGGGCTGGAACCCAGCACTGAGGATACATCACTGTCTTCGAACTCGAAGGATGCCTCTTTGCTCATATTCGAATAATTGAAGAATAGGTGGGCCTCGGATTCCCATCCTTTGTAATAGGTGATCATGGGGATATACCCTAAACCTAAACTACCTCCCTTCAAAAACGTAGCAGAGGTGCCGTCGCCAAGATTAGCCTCATCAGTTGTGCCGGCGGTGTAGTCTAATTCATTTACTCCGTAGCGTACTGCCCCCAAATCTTCTGGAAGCTGTCTATCAAACCCCATGATACCGGAGTATCCGGCAGTGCTAAGCATAAATGAGTTTGTGTCTATTACAGACCCCACCATTGTCATATCTGTGCCCGTGAGCACGTACACTGTCCCATAAGGAGTGTGATAGGACTTTGCGGGGGGGCCGTCTGACTCTGCTGGTTCAAAAGGTGATCCCATAATTAATATCCTTTACCTGGGAAGAGATCCCAGTCGGGCCCGCCGGGTACAGTCGATGACATGAGACCCTGTCTGCGGGGAGAGAGGGCCCTGTCGCGCGCGCCCAAGCGGATCGGGCCAGTCCTGGCGCTGGTAGTATTGTAGCCTAGGCCGCGGGGGGAGATGCTGATCATGGGATTATAACTGAAGTCGGGGAAGCTGCCGCGGCGGGCGGGGGAAGGGGGAAATGCTGCGGTGGTAGTGGCGCTCAAATTTTCTACTGGCATAAAGTATTTTGTGCGTTTGGGGTAATTCTTGGATAAGTTAAATCTTACCAAGGTGGAAGCAATGCGTGAAAGATCGGGTTGTTGATAAACCCTTCCTTCGGGATCGATATGCTTAACGTATTCTCTGTTGGAATTACGGCCCTCGTCTAGATTAAAAATTGGATCTTGCGTTTGGGCGCCCAATGCTGCTTTGAATCCGGATTTGGTCAAGGAGCTTTTCTCGTTATGAGTGTTGGCGAAATCGGTAGCGTCTAAGATGCTGGTGTTTATTAACTCGGGCTTGTTGGAATTCGCTTGCAGAAGAGAATAATTTCGCGCATTTGGCATATTAACATATGAAACACCTACTCTTTCTAGTAGATCTCGGGCCAAGTCATGACGATTTCCGCCTTTTGTATGGTTTGTTTTCATGACATTTTCTCCCCCCACTACATCGTTTAGTAATCGTATACCTAATTCTATATTATAAAGCATCGGCATTCTATCTTTATTTACAATTTTATTTTGAAAAACAGTGATGTTCTGTTTTTTATAATTGATTTTTGAAAAATTTGCTTTTTTAAGAAGTGAAGCTGGGATGTTCATGATTTAAATTCCTTATAAATTTATAAATGTTATTAACTCTCAATAAGAACCTGCGCCGCTGTCGCCACCGCCGCCACCGCCGCCGGGATCTCCTTCTGGAGTGGCGGATGCGCCAGGGTCAGCGCTGGTGTACCCTTCGGGGATATCCATCGGTGCACCGGCGCCTGTGCCTGTGCCCGGGTCGTCCTCGGGAAGCACAATCGTTTCAGCGGTGCCTGTACTGTATTCGAACCATGCCGGCACCTCTGGTAAGGCGTCTTCGTAATTGCCGACAAAATCGATGATTTCGCGGTTCAGCATATAGCCGGTGGTACCGCGATTGACTGTTCCCAATTCTGGGTTATCGTCTGGTAAATCATCCGAATAAGTTCCAAACACATATGTTTGGCGCGTGGAAAGTTCAGGCGCCACTTCAGTCATCTCATAACCGCCGCCGCTTCCACCGGTTGAGGTTCCCCATTCAAAGGGCGACGTGCCGCCTCCGCCGGCGGTACCAGTGCTACCGCCAGTGGGGGTTGTGGCGGCCTCATAAGTAACAGAAGTAAGGCGCGTGGCCTCTGCTTCAATGCCTTCGTAGTGAGTTATAAGTTCTTCAAAATCGTCTTTGAATTGTTCTAAAGCCTCCAAATAGCCGGTAATGGGATTAATGTTATCCGATCTCTTGCGCGCATTTTCTAAAATATAAAACATATCTCCGCCAAATTGATTATTAAATAGATCCCTATAAAGCGCGAGTACCACTGGTGCCTTAAACCATGGCGCATTTATTAAATTGCCGGCATACTCCTCATTCATAGAGTCAGCAAAGAAGGTATTAAATTGGGAGTCATACCGGTTGTATGCACAATTTTCTTTAGCGAGATCATAATAGTAGAGGAATTCATCGTAAATACTGCGAAGGTAGTCGCCGAATCTAAACACAACCAACATCGAATTATCTTCAACGGTCACCATCGCCGAAAGTGTCTCTTTGTCGCCCGAAATGGCTTCGTCGTCATCCATAAAATAGTTATAATTAAAAGCCATTAGACGGTAGTTGTCGTCAATGGGCGCGTTGTCAGGGAAATCAAAGTTTCTTAGCATCAAGTATGCATAAACATTGGTGCTGTCAACTGATTGTGTGTGGGCGCCGGCTTGTCCAACTTCTTCACTGTTATCTACCACAAAGTCCTTCCAATTTCCCACATCCAAGGCGGGAATTTTCATATGATAATAATCCCCAACAGCCTCAAAACTCATCCTATCAAATGAAGGCATATTACTAATGGGCGATACGTCTTGGCGTAGTCTCATAATGGTGCGCTCAGTGCTAGCATGGGGATCGAGAGCAGTCTCACATCGCGATTTAGCCAATCGAATGGTATAATTGAGTATATCTCTAGAAAATGAAAAGTGATTAATCAATTTAGATACATCCATAAATCTCGACAAGTGGCTTTGGTGTCGAATATACTTCTCCATATCGAAAAAGTACCATCCATATTTTTGAACCACGATGTCGACTTCTGCCAGTTTCGAGTGGCGCCCTGTTCCAACCGTATTTCCCCAGTAAGCATACAGCAAATCTATCGCGCGTTCTATTGCTACTTGAACCTGCGAGCGCCACGTGTCGTACCATGCTTCAATCATGGGTGCTGCCGCTGCAGTACCTAAACAATAGGACCAGTTGCCCGGGCCCTCACATACTCCGCCGGCGGTGCTAGCGCCATCACCCATGTGGGCGGTGCCGGCTATTAAGTAATTTACCCATGTCCAATCGCCGCCGCATGCATTGGGGGCGCCTGCCGCGTTGTCAAATTCAGTAAGAGGGGTGCCAGACATGTACGGAGACTCAGAGATAGGATCATCAATCCGGCCGGTGCGCAAGCGAAGAACTATATTGGTCCAAGCGCCAAATGGGGCGCGGGACATAAGATAGCTGTCAATATATGTTAACATATCAGTGGTGGCATTTGCTCGGCCGAAAGCGGTGCTGAGGTCCCAACCCCAGTAGCCCAGCTCGCCCTCATACATATATTCCGAATCAAACATCATCATGAAGCGCGAGGCGGGGTCGGAGGAGTCAAAGAACCGTGAGTATATGCTTTGAAGAAGGTTGGTATATTCGCTCTCGTCCGCCCAGACGAGCATGTCGTGCACCCGGTCGCGACCCCAGGAGGTCACGGCCGTTTCAGCTGTTAGGTCCGCGGTCCAGCCGCCCGTCACGGAGCCCCAACCACTTTCGTCATATTCCATGACCCAGTATTCATCGATTCCAATGTCAGAACCACCCGGGAGCGCGCCGCTTTCGTCGACGCCTGCACCTGTGAATTCGGAGGATCCCAAGACGGCAGTACCCCAATATCTGTAATGAAAACCATATAGGTTGTGGTAGTCGTTCAGGCTATAAAAATAGCCCAAAGGATCCAGTCTGCCGGCGAAGCCGTCCCAGAAGCCGTCCGGGGCGCCCGTGAGGGTTCCTTCCATTACGGTCCACATTGGAAGTTCGCGGGGATCAGATCCCGTTGCTAAGTCAAATCCAAACTGTAGAGTGGGGGTTCTGGAGCGCTCCGCTTCAAATCCAATAAACTCATACATCGATGCTATCGTGGCGTTTTCGCTATAACTGCCCCAGGTCCAACGATCCTCGTGGCCCTCTCCGGCGCCACTCTGTTCTGCGGCCACCAAATAGGTTGATAGGGATCCGGCAGCCGAGGCGAGGGCTCCGCCCACTTCACTCTCTATTCTCAATTTCAGGGCATCGAAAGTTTCCACGGGAACAGACATCCCCTCCAACCCCGCGAATATGCGCTGGAGCGCCTCTCTAAATTCATCAGTAAGCTCTTGAGGCGTTATGGGAATTTCGGCCTCAAAAGGCAAATATAATTCGCCCTCCTCTGGACTATCAGGGGCAACCACGTATTTTGCCAAATTTGTATGAAGGGCGGCCTCATAAAGAATGTCGGCGCTGGAGTAAGCCTCATTATAAGAAACAACATAATCTGCTGTGTATTGAATCGGCCGAAGATCTCGAATTTTCGTTGTTCGTACAAGTTTCTTCGCCACTTCCGACTGCTCTATTAATAGAGTGTTGGAATTAATAATGCTTCTTTTAAAGCTCTCATATAAATTTCCTGTTGGAGTAGTTACATCGCGGTTAGGGAATATGCTAGCATATTTTTGTAATTCAGTCAAGAACGAGGTTTCCTCTCCGTAGCGCGCATAAAGAAATTCAATATTTTGAAGTGCAGATGCCAGTTCATCGTCTGTGTTTACATAATTCCGGTAATTGTTCATTACGCCGTTCAGTAATAGTTTAATATCGTCTGGGCCGAAGTCTTCAGTTTTATAATACTTTTTGTTGATTGCACGAAGGGGGACTCCAGAATAAAACTCGTCGGATCCCACTGTAAAGAACGCAGTCTGATCGCGGGTGGCTAATTCCGAATTTATAAAAATGTGTTCGTATGCGAAGCTACTGAAATTGAGAGCGTATGCTATGTTCGAAGATGCGGCAAAATCGGCGGGATCACCCACTGATGTGCCCACAAATACAGACAAGTTTTCTATGGTGTCCAGGCGCACCGTTTCCAACTCTACAACAATATTGGTTGTCCGAAGGACGCTATTCATATCTTCATCATAATCGCCCGTAAACGTGATGGTGTCAATAAATTCATTTAGATCTAACAATTGGTGCTGCCATAGACCAGCAGTGACAGGAGTGACCAGTTCCACCAATTTCAGTAGGGATTTAAGGTTTTTTTTGTCATCGCGCAGCTGTTCTATTGTCTCTCTCTTCGATAACAGTATCACATTCAAATCTAATTCACTGAATACTTCTTGCTTAAACGCGTCAACATCAAAGTCATCGTCTGTGTTAAAGAGCAGGGTGATATATAAGGTGATCTTGGATGCGGGCGCGCCCGGGCCATGGGCATTTATAACTGCTTCACTGGTGGCAAGATCTGTGTTTGATATCTCAATTCTCTCAATGTAAGGTACCGGCAAATGACGGCCAAAATTATTGATTGTATCGCCTTTGTAAACTAGTCTAGACATATTTCAGGTTCTACCTCGCTTCCATAGATGTCATAATAAATACTTTCATCATCAATTTGTGCGCAATCAAAATCTATGTCAATATAATAAGACTGCTTATTGTAAACATCCAAACTCCGGCATGCGATGCGGCGATCTACTTCCTCGTCCCTTAAAAAATCAAAATAATATTGCACACTTGAAGAATGCGGAATCAAAATATTGTGTCGTTCAGGGGTAGCCATCATCATCATACCATCTACAATTTGTGGGGTTTCGCTGACAAAATACCTTCTTAGAAGATTATCTGGTGTGAGAACCACACCGGTGATCGAATCGACGGAGCCGGTCATTATTTCAAAAATTTCTACATCAAAATTATGAGTTAAAATATCGGTATTTACTTCTTCAGTATACGTCACCAGAGTTTCAGCTTGTAGGCTTATTGCTTTGCCATCTACAAAAGTGCTGGTCTGGTGAATTACTTCTCGTACGGAATTCAGATCAAAGGTTTGAACCAGATCGTCAGTAGCCTTCAACATATAATTTATTTCTACATTAAGCTGAGGGATGTCTATATCTAACACAGGTTCCTTTTCAGTGACGCTAATGATTCTTCCGCCATTGAGGTTTACTATTTTCCAGGCTGGTGCAACATCTTGAGTTTCACCATCTAAAAACGCGTCTCCCATTGCAGTACCAAATCTAAAGGTGGGAACTCTAGGTCGCTCCTTAGTGGGGGTGACATCTAAATCATAGTAATTGATAGCAGAACCTTTGCTGTTGGTGACGCGATCTTCAATCTCTTCAAATAATACCAAGCTTTCAATATATGCGGTGTTGTTTTGAATTCGATCTAAAACTTCACTTTGGGATTCTGATAGATCAGCATATGCACCATCGTAGAGAATGTTGTCGTCAAAGAAAGCATAGTAAGCGGGACTAAACCCACCAATCGAAAACAAGTAGTGACCGTAGGATGTTAATTTCAAATCAATAACTTGTTCTTTCTTATTTAAAAATTTAGCCATTTATGATTTCTCCGGAGTAGAGCCGCCTATACCGAGGGCTTTCTTGAGAGCGGTGCGGCGGCGGCCGCCCATACGCTTTTGTTGTACCTCGACACTTTCACCAAAAGTGGGGGTTCCATCAACGACACTATAGGGCTGCATGCGCGCGCCTGGGACCCAGGCACCTGGCACTTCTTGTGAATAGGTGCGCGCAGGAAGCATGGCCTCTCGGCCGGCCACAATGCCGCTAGAGGGACCAGGGGCTGTGGCACTATAGGGGCTGGGGGTATGTGTTCCCGGACCGGGGGTACTAACGGAGTAGTCCGGATCGATGAACTCTCTAATTTCGCGCGAGAATGCAGGATCGCCTTCGCTCGCAAAGTCAGACTCGCCCAGAGTTGTGCTGCCTCCTCCGAAGCCAGTCGCGGGGCCGGCAGTAGCCGTCGGTACCGAGAAGGGCGGACTACCCATGCCCGGGAAGGTTGTACCGGTGCTTCCAAAGATTGTAGGCTTATACATTACTTCGGCTTCAATCTTTACCAATTCTACAATTGATACATAATCATATGGCCAGTTATAACGGAGGGGGTAAGTGGGCTCGTGCGACGGATCGGTGAACAGGACAGTCGGGGGAATGCCCCGGGAGGCCTGTGGGGTGATAATCTCTTGGTATCGGCTTTGGCTCTTCTGTTTCACCTTAAATACCATCCATCGTAAATCGGGATTATCCATAATATTGCTTTCTTCCAGCAATTCTGTATTAAATAATTCATGAGCGACTGCATCTTTTTGGAAAGACATTGTCTTATAGTTCCTGGGAGCCATGTTTTGCCAGATGTAGGAGAGATCATCTTTATCCAGTTTATATTCAAATTCAAAAATGTACATTACAATGGGAGGAACTCCTGGATTTTGCAAGAAATCAAACTGAGGCGGTAAAACATACTTGCCCATTTTTTCGACGAGGCGCCGAATTGATTGGCCAGCAGCGAAAAGGGAATCCGCAGAAGTTGTTCCGCCGGCGGGGTCCATCGCTGCGTCATAGCGAGCCGTAGGAATGTTGATGAAGCTCTTTCGCAATGGCGCAGATGGGGTGCTTGTGCCTGTTGTTGGGATTCCCGCGCCGCCAGTCGACGTGGCAGTGGGGATGGGTTCTCCCTCTAAGATGTAGGGAACGGCTACAATCCCTTCTCGAATAGTCTGCTCGTCGGCAAGAATGCCGAGCTTGGCTGTAGAATTGGTCAGACCAAAACCCATCAATTCCGAGAAGGACTTCATATTAAGGTGTACTGTGGAGTCATTGGGGTTGGCCGGAGGTGTGAAATTGTTATAAAGACTGCTGGCGGATGCGACCAAATAATGGTACTGAAGCCATTGCGTAGGAATATCTCCTATTTGAAGGAAAATACCTTTACCAGCGTTCTCTGGAATTACTCCAAATTGGTGCCACATGCCGTTAGCGGCAGTGTCGCGGCCATAAGCGTTTAGTGGGAGAGTTTTTGTGCCGGCACTGCTAGCGGGAGCATTGGATTCACTAATTGGGAATGAACCGCTGTCCAATAAGGTTCCGTTTACCGGATGTATGCCTGTTTCCGCAAAATTAAGCATGGGGGTTTCAAATTTAGGTTGAATAACCCATCGTTTTCCGACAATTTCGCTCTCCTCTTCAATAACGCGACCGGTGATTGGATCACGCTTGATCTTCATAATATTTTCAACACCAAACAGATTCACACTAGAACTAATTTGCATGGCGTTGTGGTTAATGTTGTAGCCATTATACGGAGAAGTGTTGGAGGAACTTTGGTGGTTTAAATTATCGGCGATCAACGTATGAGTATATTGTCCACTGGAAGGTATATTTCCAAAAGTAACAGAGCCTGTATCGGGGCCAGGATCAAAGCGCCAGTATGAGGCCGTTGTTTCTGCAAGAATTGCGTCTAGGTCATAATCCTTTTCTGCTTGGGGTCGGAAAATAAAGTCTACCCAAGCCTCCCCGTAAGTATGAGGAGGGGTATATGCCCAGTTAAAGCCATTGAAAGAGTCTACCATTCCATAATTACTTCCAGATACGTAGGAATTTTTATTGCCACTCGCATCACCCGGAATGCGGCCAGATATGGGGGGCCCAAACGCGCTGGCGCGGCTATACATTACAAAGTTACGTTTAAAGTCCGGGTTGAAATGGGGGTCTTGTGGTAATTCAAAAGTGCCTTCATTGATGTAGGCCGCGGCATTTTTAAAGAATGACTTAGCTCCAAATTTACTAAACCATGTATTGTCACCCGTCGCTCCGGATTCATAAGAATAATCGCGCTGGCCATTAAAAGAAGCATTGAGGCGCAAGCGCGCGCCATATGCTTCACCGTCTCCTTCAAACCGAGTGGTTCCTACCGAAAGGGCGTTAGAAGAGAGCTTCGTGTAGTTGGAGTCTCGCAAAAAGAATTTACCAACCTCAGCAGTAAAATTGCTAGCCATAAAACTATACAATTGATTAGTGGGTGCAGAAGTCAGGGTACCGGTTACTGGCCAGTTAAAGGAGCACGAAGGGTCAGGCTCCATATCGTACAGATCGTGACCAAGCATACTCGTATGAGGATCAATAATGGCTTCAAAGGGCAACCGTTTAGACCAAATCGATCCCGTAACAAATTCGCCAATACCGTCACCAAATGGACGGGGGTACCATGCCCAATTGGATTCACTAAGATTTGTAGCATTAGAACCAGTATATAAAGAAGCAGTCAAAAGATTGCCGCCCCCAATAATAGGCCAATCGCACGCTATCCCGCTTTTAATTGAATTATAGAGGATGCCAGGGGCGAACAAAGGCTGGTATACCATTCGAGCCATCGCGGTATTGGCGCCCGACAAAGGGTACACGGTAGTGAGATTGTGATCAAGTATGATGGCATCTCCATAAGATTTAGAAAATTGAGTGAGCAAGTCCAACGATCTCTGGGCAGGATAAAACCCTTTGTACGGATTAAATCTAAGAGCCGCATGACACGTAAGTTTGAATTCGGACCCATACATGTTCGACATTTGCTTAATATCCAAAAACTTGCTCATAAAGTCGGAATTAGAATAGTCGATATAGAAAGCATCTTCCGTACTGTTGCGATCTGTGCCTGGGATCTGGAAAGTATTAAAATTAGAGGTAATCCCGTCTCGTGTATAGTCTTCTATTCTTTCGCTTATTCTAAATTCAGGAATGATAGAGTAGCCACGAGCTTTAAGTTTAAGATCTGCCTTAAAATCATCATAATCATTAAACCAGGGCTCTGATGCTGCCGACACAAAGCTAATTACTGTGAGTTCGACGGAGGTGCCTATGGAGGCTGTGGTGTATCCCGCTGTGGCTGGAGCATCCCAATATGCTTCGCCGGCGCCGCGAGAGGCTGGAAGGCGGCCGACGCTGACACAATTAAATTCTAACCCTCCTACATATGAACCCAGTGAACACGACGGAGCGATAGCACCAGGAATTGTGACAGATAACGGAGAAGCCAATGTTTGTTTGCGCGCATAGAGGGCGCCTGGAGATAATCCATTCTGAAGCGCTTCTGCTAAGAAAACCGGAGTTCCGGACCAGCCGGCGGAGGCACTCGGTCCATGCCACCATCCATACGTATTCTGTAATTCTCCAGCAGAGGAAGACTTCCGCAGGCTTGTCTCATAAACCGAGCCACCAAGAGTTTTGAACAAAGGAGCATCTAAGCGAGTTATAAAATCTACCGGTGCATCAAGAGGCCAAGAGCTTTGGCTCATTCGGGCCGCGTGGGAGAACCCATGACCCGGAGGATATTGAGACCAAATGCCGACTGAATTACTTAGGGTGGCGCCCAGTGTTTGTCTATTGGCGCGACTAGTTCTCCAATACTTGTTGTCATATCCCACCCTAAACGAAGAGGTGGGGGAGAATTCGTTAATAAGCGCTGGATAAACACACTCTGTGTAATCAATCCAGTTTAAGACAAAGCCAGGCTCTGACTTGAGAGCCACTAGCTGTTCAAATGAGGTTATCTCGCCCACAAGTGTTTTGTCGATATCGAGATGATCGTCAAGTTTGCGTTGGTTGAAGTAGATAAATTCGTTATTGTATGTTGTTTCCAGCGTTGCATTTTGGTTGGGAACTGATCTGATCCCTCGAATGGTGATGGGAGTCGTGTAATCATAATTAAGCCTTACTGAACGGCCTTTGAGCGACAGTGGGCGCAAGATCATGCGCTCGGGAACAGACGAGGTGTATATCATCGATAGTGTGTTAGTTCTCTTCTCGTCCATAAGAATCGGATGGTCTTGTTGGTGCAGTTGAGTAAAGGGTGACCAGCCGTAGATGCCGTTACGCTTAAGCAGAATTCCATTGAAGAGCATAGGTCGGCTAGCCTCATTTACTACATCTATGAAGGAGGGACTATTAGCGTAGCCTTGAATCGCTGTGCCTGATGCATAGCCCAATGTATTCATATAAGACACATTCGAGCCCGACGGTAACGTGGTAGTGATTGGTTCGTAGATATTCCAGTTCAAATTTCCAAACGGAGTGGGCAGGAAAGAACCAGAGGTTTGGATAGACGCAGAATTATTCTGCGCTGTTCCCCACTGGCGCTGGCGACTGGCCAGTGGACCTTGGACATACGAACCAAAGTTGCTTGCAGTTACCCAGGGCATGTAAGATTCAATACCAGCAACTGAGCTAGAGTACAGGCCGGCCATCGGGCCGTGTATTGGCATCATGCCCCAATATCTCAAGTCATCGGACGCAGAGATTGCGCCTGTGATCCATGTATATTGCCTATCGGCACGAGGAATTTGATGGTGAATATAGAGATTATCGAACACATCTACTTCACATGAGTTGGTTGTCTCTGTATAGCCAAGAAGTTTGATAAAATCACAACCAGCAAGAGGCGTAGGATCCTCGGTGGTCGAAAGGTCAAGTGTGGCCAGGCTTGTCCCAGACTTGCCCAAGGGGATCAAGTTATGCGGCTCTTCTCCGCTGGCACTTGGGGCGTTATTGAATATTGAGTTAGATGCAGATATGAAAGTGCCCGGGTTTGTGGCCTTAATTGCATCAGCTGACGAGAGAGCAGGAAATAAGGGCTGCTCTCCCAGCATATACCA
>TARA_R110000824_G_scaffold72884_1_pt1 | contig 19605 bp, 14 predicted proteins | sample TARA_R110000824 | Tara Oceans TARA_R110000824 (sample SAMEA4397747) | marine metagenome | biome: Polar Biome; feature: [MES] marine water layer (ENVO:01000295) within the mesopelagic zone...; material: water (ENVO:00002006), including particulate matter (ENVO:01000060) such as......
AGGGTCGGGAGTTCGAGTCTCTCAACCGGCACCACTGGAAACAAGGCATTAGGTGCTCCAAAATCGGTCCATCCGGGCCGATTTTTTATTCGGGGTAACGTGCGGGGTAACGATGGGCCGAAAAAATGAGGGATTCCTCGCGGTTCATCCACTTCTGGCGACTGCCTTGGGTGCATAACCAGACAAAAGGGATTGACGGTCAAACGACGCCTCTTGGCCCCCTCTGTTCGGCGCCGACCTCTGGAATGACCGTTTGACCCCAATCGCAGAATTCAACGGCAAGTAAGGCGCAATTGATTGTCGCGTATTGCAAGTGAATTTCGCTAGTGAGTATTGGACCGGGGTCTGCTATGGGCTCAGACATGACGACTGGACCGCTAGCCTACATGAGCAGGATTGCGCTCGCCATCGTGCTGATGGTGATGATGGGATTGGGCTCGGCTGCCGCAGACATCCATCCGGTCGATGCCGTCGATATCGAGTGCGCATCAGCTGATCTGGCAGCTCAGATCATCGGTCTGGAAACCCCTGACGACAAAGACACGTCTGACCATGAGCATCACGCGCATAGTTGCGGCGGTTGTCATTTCCATATTGTCGGAACTGGATTGTCTCCGTCTGCTCTCGCCCCTCACCTGAACGGAATTTTGCGCCTGCGCGGCGAAGAATCCGCATTGCTCGCCGAGCCCATGGGCCTCTACCGACCACCGCGTGCCTAATCTGAACCGATAGCGGCGCTTCTTGCGCTGCCCGTCTGTCATTCAGATTACCACGAGGACTTATTCTCCATGTCAAAATTCAGACAGGGTGCAGTGTGCATCCTGATCGCAACCGCCTTTGCGGGTGGTGCGATTGCCGCGCCGTGCAGCGGGCCTCAGGCCGATGCGCAGGCTATAGCACCGGGCACGCCGCTCACGCTCGACATCGTGCTGGAGCAGGTGCGCGACGCCTCCCCAGACGTGCGCCGGGCCGCACTGGAAACGCGGGCGCGAAAGGCAGAGGCGGTTCAGGCAGGCCGCCCGCTCAACCCCTCCATTGGCCTGGAAGTCGAGAACTTCTCGGGATCCGGCCCGCTTGCGGGATTCGACCAGAGTGAAACAACGCTCTCGATAGAGCAGACCTTCCAGCTCGGCGGTAAGCGTACGAAGCGTCGGCAGGCTGCGCAGGCCAATGCGACGCTGGGCGCCGCTGAATGCGCTGTGATCCTGCGCGAAACGGAACTGGAAGCAGCGTTGCTACTATACGACCTGCTGGCCGCCTCGCAGGTCGCTGATCTGGCAGAACAGGCTGCCGATCTTGCAGACACGCTCCTTGAGACGGTGTCGAAGCGTGTGGAGGCGGGGGCCGCTGCGCCACCCGAACAATCCCGGGCGCTGGCCGATGCCGCCGCCCTGCGCGCAGCCGTCTACCAGGCCCGCGCCGCGGTTGAGCTGAAGCGCTATGATCTGGCCGCCCTCTGGGGCAGTTCGGAGCCGCAATTCGCCTTGCCAGATATCGACCGGACCGCCTTGTCTGAACCGCGATCGGAAAGCGTCCGCGAAGAGACCCACCCGCAAATCGCCATGGCCGCCGCCAGCGAGTCCGCCAGGCGGGCGGAGCGCGACGTCGCCCGGGCGTCTTTTATGCCCGACCTGACAGTCTCTGCCGGGATCAGGCAGTTTGAAGAGTCGGGCGAGAATGCTTTTCTTGTGGGCGTTCGTGTTCCCGTTCCGCTGTTCGACCAGAACCGGGATGCCGCACGGGCCGCAGGCTATCGCGTCGATGCGGAAAGGCTGAACCGGCTCGTCGTGGAGGCCAACCTGCTGGCCAGCCAGCGCGTCGCAGTGGCACAGGTGCGGGCGGCGCGCGAGCGCCTCACGCTGCTGGAAGACGCTGCCTTGCCGGCTGCCCGCTCTGCCTATGACGCCTCGGTCCAGGGCTACGCGGCTGGAAAGTTCGACCTCACCACCACCCTCGATGCGCGCAAGGGGCTCATCGAAGCCTCAATGGCCGTGATTGCGGCCAACCGGGACCTCAATGCCGAAAGCATGCGCCTGCGCAGCATCATCGGCGCAGCCCCTTTTGATGGAGATTTCCAATGAGACAGACATTGACGCTAAAGGCGACAATAGCTGCGTTGGCGCTCGTTCTGGTCGCATGCGGCGCAAATGAAACACGTACAGATGCTATGGCAGACACCGACCAGCATGCGCATGATGACATTGAGGAAGGCCATGGGCAGGAAACTGCTGAAGAAGATCATGATGATGTTGTCAGGCTGACCGAACAGGCTGCTGCAGAAGCCGGTATTGTTGTGGGAAACGCCACGACCGGTGCCATGGGGCAAACATTGAGCCTGCCAGCCGAAATCCGGTTCGACGGTGACCGCGTGGCAAAAGTATCGCCAAAGATCAGCGGCATAATTGCCCGGCTATATGCCAATGAGGGCGATACGGTCGCTCGGGGCGACACGCTGGCCCTGATCACCAGCCGGGAACTCGCAAGCCTGAAGGCGACATGGCTAAACGCCGAGACCACCAGGTCACTCGCCGCCAAGGCGCTGGCCCGTGAAGAGCAGCTCTGGGCGGACAGGATCACGTCGGAGGCTGACGTTCAAACGGCGCGCGCAGGCTATGAAGCGGCAAAGGCGGCAAGTGACGCCGCCGAGAATGAACTGCATGCTGCAGGTGTCAGCCATGCAGCCCTAGCCGGCATTGCCAGTGCGGATGACGGGGACAATTCAAATGCCTATTTGACAGCACCGATTGCAGGCATGGTCGTCCAGCGCACGGTCACACTTGGGGAAACAGTGTCTGCAGGCGACGCCAGCGCGGATACGCTTTTCACCATCCTTGACGACAGTGTCGTCTGGGCAGACATCGCGGTCTACAAGCAGGACATAGCCCGCATTCGCATTGGCGCACCGGTGGCGTTGAAAGCGGATGACGGCACAGCGATCACGCAGGCAGTTGTCGCGTTCATCCTTCCGGTCATCGACGAGGGCTCCCGGACGGCGACAGCACGCGTCATCGTCGACAATCCTGACGGACACTTGCGTCCGGGCCAGTTCATAACCGCAGAGATCGGTGTTGGAAGTCAAAGCGACGTCCTGCGCGTACCGCAAGATGCTGTGCAAACCGTTGAAGAGCGGCTCTCCGTCTTCGTGCCAGTCGAGGGTGGCTTTGCCCCACGACCCGTGACGACCGGCGCAAGTTCCGGCGGTTTCGTTGAGATCAGGTCAGGCCTTTCCGTGGATGAGCCTTTCGTTTCAAGCGGTGCCTTCACCCTGAAGGCCCAGCTTGAGAAAGCCGCATTTGGCGACGGACACGCACACTAGGATTCAGCACCATGATCAATTTTATGCACCGCATTTCAGGTGGACGTCTTCTGGCGGCTATCGCAGCCCTCGCCATGACGCTCGGTGGCCTGTTTGCCTTCCGGGCCCTTCCCGTTGACGCCTTCCCGGATGTCACGCCTTCGCTGGTTCAGGTTTTCACCGAGACCGAAGGGCTGGCTCCGGAAGAGGTCGAGCGATACGTGACCTACCCGATCGAAACGGCCATGTCGGGCCTGCCCAAACTCAAGAGCATGCGCTCCGTCTCCAATTTCGGATTGTCCGTCGTCAACATCTACTTCGAAGACGGCACGGACGTCTATTTCGCGCGGCAAGTGGTCGGCGAGCGGCTCGCCGAGGCACGCGGAAACATTCCTGAAGGCTTCGGCGACCCCAAGATGGGGCCGATCTCCACCGGGCTTGGCATCATCCTGTATTTCAGGCTGGATGACCAAACCGGCACGCGAGACCTGGTTGAGATGCGCGAGATCCAGGACTGGATCATCAAGTACCAACTGCAGACGGTGCCCGGTGTGACAGAGGTGTTGTCGCTTGGCGGGTTTGAAAAGCAGTACCAGGTGCAACTCGATCCGGATGCCTTGCTGGCCTATGGCATTCAGATAGACGACGTGATGACAGCGCTGGAGCGTGGTAACAGGACCGAAGGCGCCCAGTTCATCGAGATCGGGTCAGAGCAGTTCACGGTGCGCGGGGTCGGCCTTGCGCATAGCGTTGATGACCTCTCGGAAATCGTCGTGAAAGTGGATGATGGGCGCCCCGTCAGGGTGGGCGACGTCGGCGACCTGATCGTCGGCGGCGGCGTCCGGCAGGGGCTCGCGACAGCCAATGGCAAAGGCGAGGTCGTCGCCGGGCTTGTTCTGAAGCTCTACGGCACCAACACCTCGGATGTGATTGCCCGGGTGCAACAGCGCTTTGAGGAGATCAATGCCAGCCTGCCGGATGGGGTCGAAGCTGTGCCCTATTATGATCAGGGAACGCTGGTGAACAAGGCAGCTGCCACGGTGACAACGGCCCTGTGGCAAGGCGCCCTGCTGGTTGCCCTCGTGGTCTTCATCTTCCTTGGCGGGTGGCGGCCGAGCCTGGTTGTCGTCCTGTCCATCCCGTTTTCTGTCGGCTTCGCCTTCATCGCCATGCACGTGCTTGGCATAAGCGCCAATCTCATGTCGCTGGGCGGCGTCGCCATCGCCATCGGCATGATGGTGGATGGGGCCATCGTGATCGCGGAAAACGTGGATCGGGGATTGCGCGAAGCGAAGCCATCCGAAGACAAGCGCGCCATCGTGGCACGCTCCACGGCAGAGGTGATCGCGCCCCTGATTGCTGCCGTTGCCGTGGTGATCGTCGTGTTCCTGCCGCTCTTCTCGCTTCAGGGCGTGGAGGGCAAGACGTTTCGACCGCTCGCCGCATCCGCGGCGCTGGCGATGACGGGGTCGCTTTTCTATGCGGCGCTAATCGCGCCTTCGATGGCGAATGGCCTGATGCGGCGATCAGCCAAAGCCGGAAAAGCCGGCAATGGATTCTTGGCTGATAGCGTGAGCCGGGTTTCAGGCTTCTTTGTTCGGCAGCGGTTCGCGGCGGTCGGACTGGCGGTTGCGCTTCTGCTGGCGGGCGGTCTTGCCGGATCGCGGCTCGGGTCCGAATTCACGCCCTCGCTGGAGGAAGGTGACATCCTGTTGCGCGTCACCATGGCCCCTTCGATCTCGCTGACAGAAGCGGCGCAGACAACGACCCGCATCGAGAAGCGGCTTCTCGCCAATTTCCCTGAGATAAAGTCCATCGTCACCCGCATAGGCCGGGGGGAGGTCGGCGCACATGCCGACCCGACCAACAGCGCCGAGGCGTTCGTCGAACTGCAGCCACCCAATCAATGGCGCAAGGGCATGACGCCCGAGGCGTTACGCGCGGCCATATCCGAAGATCTTGAATCCTATCCCGGCATTGTCGTGAGTATCGGCCAACCCATCGCCATGGCCGTCGACGAACTGATCACGGGCACGCGCGCCGAGCTGGCCGTGAAGATATTCGGGCCCGACTCAGATATCCTGCTGGAAAAGTCCCGGGACCTGCAATCCATGCTCCAGGGCGTGGATGGCGCGTCGGAAGTGCAAGCCGACCAGATCACGGGGGCGCCGCAACTGGTCGTCACGGTCGACCGCGTCGCCCTTGGGCGCTACGGGCTGGATGTCGAGGATGCACTGGACGCCTTGCGTGCGTCCGTCGGCGGCGCGCAAGCCGGATCCCTCTTCGAGGGGGTCCGCCAGTTTCCCATTATCGTGCGCTTGCGCGAGGACAGCCGGGATACGCCTGAAGCTATCAGCCGGGTCGTGCTTGTCTCGCCGACAGGTGCACGTGTGCCGCTCGCAACGGTGGCGAAGATCGAAACGGTCATCGGCCCGCGCCAGATCACGCGGGAGGATGGCGAACGTTTCATCGCCGTGCAGGCAAATGTACGTGGACGGGATATCGGGTCTTTTGTGGCAGAGGCCCAAAGCGTAACCGATGCGCAACTGGCCTTGCCGCCTGGCTACCGGCTGGTCTGGGGCGGACAATTCGAGCTGCAGCAGCAGGCGAATGCCCGCTTCGCGGTCGTGATCCCGATCACGCTGGGAATCGTGTTGCTCATCCTGCTGATGACATTCGGGCGGCTGAAATCGGCGATCCTGATCCTGCTGAACATTCCGCTGGCCCTGACCGGAGGCGCGCTTGCGCTTTGGCTCGCGGGCCTGCCGGTTTCCGTACCAGCAACGGTTGGCTTCATCGCCCTGTTCGGCATTGCCCTTGGCAATGGAATGGTGCTGGTCAGCTTCATGGATGACTTTGCCCGTGCAGGCAGAGGCCTGGACGAGCTGGCAATTGAGTCCGCAGGGCTGCGTGCCCGGCCGGTGCTGATGACAGCGATGACGACGGCGCTTGGCCTCGCGCCGCTTCTCTTCGCCACAGGCGTCGGGGCAGAGGTGCAGCGCCCCCTCGCGACCGTCGTGACAGGCGGCTTGGTGACATCCACCCTACTCACGCTGCTGGTCATGCCCGCCTTGCATCGATGGTTCGCGCCAAAGACCGACAGCCATCACTCGCTGATCGAGTCATCGCATGGGACGGATAAGACATCTGTTTGATCGAGACCGGTATCCGCCGTGGGCATTGTGTCCCATGGCGGATCATTTCGGCATTTCGGCATGGCAATCAAGATTGGCGCGGTGACCTGCAAAGAAGCAACATTACTCCATGGCCAAATAGGACGGCTTCGCGCTTTCATGCCCTTCAGATCGCCAGTCAATGTCATGCAGCGAACAGGCCCTGGGCTTGGCGGCAAAGTCTTTGATGAGCTGGGGGATGGCGACCGTCTGGTTTCGGTCGACTATCCCATTGTTTGGCCACGGCGCTGGCCCGGCGTAAATCTCGCGGAATTATACAATTGCCAAGGGCCGGGAATGCGCTGGCAATCGGAATAGGGTTCGGCTCCCCCGTTGAGGTAAAGCGCACTAGCCTCTGCCGGGGAGCAAGAACTCATGAGCGAGTGTCGATCGTCTTGGCCTTGAAGTGGATGAGTTTTTACTTTTGACAACGTCGGCGCAAAGGCCCGATGGCGTCGGCGTCCCGACGTGTGGATACGAATCTGGAGGCTGACAGGAAGCACATGTTTGCTGCTCGCTGGAATAATGGCCTGCCGCTACAAAAGTGGTCCAATATCTGATCTGGTTCCGGCTTCAGATTAGGAGCTGGCGCATCGCCAGGAGAATGGCGGCCTGCAGCTCGGACCCATTGAGGGCTCGACGCATGCAGCTTGGCTGATCCTCCTTGATCGACCGGACCAGGAATAAACCGTCTGATCCGCTTTCCACCGAAACAACTGCGCGCGTGTCCATAAAACCTGTTTGACCCGTTTCTGTGAAAAGTTGCGCTTGTTCTAATGAACACGTGTGATCGGTTCCATCGGAGAAAGGAGGAAATTGGCTATGAAGAAGCTGCTTACTGCCACGCCGTTGATGATTGTGCCGGTGATCCTTTATGGAGTTGCGGCAGTTGCCGCGGGCCGGCCGGACGGCACGGCGACAGTCCCCATAATGAACATGCTGGATGCGACGATCTTCCAGATGCCCATGGTGTCGGGTGGAAGATGGTGCTTCGAACTTGGAGACGGGATTCTTCTGATCGGCATGGTCATGCTGTTCATTGAAATTATCAAGTCGACCAACTCCAGGACATTTTCCTTGATCAATCACGGGTTGTCGATGGCAATTTTTGTGCTCTCACTGATCGTTTTCCTGTTGGTCATGAATTTCGCTACGTCGGTGTTCTTTCTGCTCATGTTGATGATGCTGCTCGATGTCATTGCAGGGTTCATGGTGACCATCGTTTCTGCCCGTCGCGATTTCGGTGTCGGAGGGGGACTGCTTGACTGATCGACAGAGCGCACCGATCCTGACGTCAGCCTATCCCTGGCACAGAGGGTATTGCTCGAAATAGGCAGCGATCTCGGGCCGATCGCTTTCCAGCATCGTGCCGTCCGCTTCCATGATATCGGCATAGCGCTTGATTTCTGCGAGGTGACCGCAACGCTTGGCTTCGTCGCTGTTCCAACCCTTGTAGAACTCGTGCAGCTGAACGTGCTGGACCAGCATGTTGCGCTGATAGGCGCCCCGAGCGGGGTCACGTTCGTAGCGGTCGCGGAACCATTGCGTGGCAGCGAGCAGGCTCTGTTCGGCTTCGTCCATCCGCTTGAGGTCGAGCAGCGCATAGGCGATTTCACCATTATAGGTTGCCTGGTTCTGGCGCGCATCTTCATCATCAGCGTCGAGCGCGATGCGGCGGGCCGCAATATCCAGCGCGGCCTTGTAATCTACGACAGCCAGTTCGGGCTCACCGGTCTTGTAGTAGGCAAAAGCGCGCCGCCAGAGGCTGAAGCTGCGCGCGCGCCAATAGGTGACGGTCTCGGCCGGGATAACTTGTCGAACATGTTCAAGTGTTGCGAGAGAGGCGCTGGCAAGCGCAACGCCCTCGTCCGCGCGATCGGAACTGGTGAGCACTTCCGACCGGATACGCTGGGTGCGCGCCAGTCCATAGAGAAGGTCGACGCTGTCAGGACTGGCAGCGAGCGGTGCCTCGAAGCCGGCGATTACGGCGTCAAGGGTCTCGAGAGCGGCATCGTTGTCATTGTTGCGGAACTCCATGATGCCCTGGTTGCCTTGCATGGCAAGGAGCTGAAAGCGCTGGTGCAGGTCGCCGGGGTGGCGTTCAAGATAAGCGGCGTAATAGGCTTGTGCTTTTGCGTTTTCGGCGGCGGCCTTGTCCATATCGACAACGACATAGAGCGAGGCGTCGCTAAGGCCCGCATACAGGTCGCCAAGGGCGATGAGGAGTTCATCTGACTTGTGTTCGGTGACTTCGAGTGGCTGAAGAATGGCATGGGCGCGTTCAAGGTTTGCCTCTGCGAGATCGACTTTCTGAAGCGAACTGAAACCGGGCGTGCCCTGGATCTCGCTCAGGCGCACAAGGCCGCGTCCGGTTTCGATCCGGAGTTCGTCGGACGCACGCGCATCACCCGCCAGAGAGTTGAGATAGGCCTGGGCGGCTTCTGCGAGTTCGACCTTTGCGCGGGTGGAGCCCGGTACGAGATCAATCTTGTCGTAAACATCGAACATGAGGGAATTGGCGAGCGTGCGGACCTGCTGAAAGCGGTAGTCAGTTTCCAGTCGCGCTACCTCGGCACGCTGATATTGCCAGAAAGTTATCCCGAGGGCCGCGGTCAGGCCGACAAAGGCGAGGGTTGTGCTCGCGACGACGAGCCGGCGCCGCTTGAGGAATTTGCTTACAAGGTAGCCCGCCCCGCCTTCACGCGCATCGACGGGCTTGTCGGACCGGAAATTGCTGATGTCGTCCATCAGTGCGTCAACCGAGGCGTAGCGTGCGTCCGGGTCGGTCATTGTCGCGCGGGAGATGATAGCGGAGATGTCGTCAGAGTACTGTAAGTTCTCCGTCAGCACTTCGAGCAGCTTACCGAGAGAATAAACGTCAGACAGCGTGTTCGTGCCGGCCCCCTGAGCGCGTTCCGGAGCCGCGAAGCCCGGTGTGAAGCTGAGACTGACGAGAGAATTAGAGTTGGCTTGAGTTGGGATGGCATCAATGTCGTTCGGCTTGGCAATCCCGAAATCAATGAGTTTAACCTGTCCAGCCTGAGTGACGAGGACATTGGACGGCGTAATGTCCCGGTGGACGATCAGGTTCTGGTGGGCATGGCGCACGGCACTGCAGGCATCGGCGAAGAGCCAGAGCCGATCGTCAAGTCCGAGACCTTGTTGGTCGGCCCAGGCGGTAATCGGCTCGCCGTCGATGTATTCCATAATGATATAGGGTGAGCCGTCATCAAGTTCGCCGCCGTCGAGAAGGCGGGCGATGTGGGCATGGCCGAGGTCCGCCAGTATCTGCCGCTCTCGGCGGAAGCGGGCGATCAGTGCGTCGGATAGAACGCCCGGGCGAATGACCTTGATGGCGACCTTGTGCGAGAAGTCGCCCGAGTCGCGCTCGCCTTCAAAGACCGCGCCCATGCCGCCCTGGCCGATCAGGCCGGTAATGCGATAGGCCCCGATCCGTTCGGGGGTCGGCGGCTGGGCTGCATCAGCGCTCGCTCCGCCAGTCTTGAGAGACATGTTGGCTGAACTGTCGGCAACAAGCATTTCAAGCACGCGGTCGCGCAGAACATGATTGTCGCCTGCTTGTAGCACGATCCAGTCCCGCCGCGTTGCAGACGGTTGGTCAAGCGCCTCCGTGAAGAGTTCAACCACCCGTTTGTCGAGGTCCCGCGTATCCATGTTCATGTCCCCACATGTTCGGTATCCAGCCTGCAGCCATGCAACTTGCACGCCGAACGCACACAGCGTTTTCCGACAGTTGAAAGGATGCGGAGCCGTTCCCGCTATGAGTGTGGCCGAACCAGCGGTGTGGATCAACGGCGAAGGCAAAATCGAAAAATTTCGGATGGCGTGACCCGGCTCACAGGAATTCTACGCCTCTTGAACTGAGGCCCCGGCGATACCGGTCAGGGCCGCACCTGCCGGGAGGGGACGCCCGGAAGGACCGCCGCCCGGCCTATCGCCTGACAGAAGGCCGGGTGGCGGTCTGTTTATATCCAGCCTGCCCCTGATCAATAGCCGCCACCGGCACCCGGACCGCGCAGACGTTCACGAATTCCGCGCTTGGATTGTTCCAGGCTTGATGCCAGGTCCGCTCCGAGATCGCGTTTGAGGCGGGAGATTGCGCTGCTCATCTGGGCAGGTGCCTCGGCCTGCACGGACGAGAGGGCCTGCTGCTGGGATGGGCCGCTCACCGCGAGGTTCGCTCGGCTCTCGATCGCGCCGATGGTCCAGAATGCGTGCGGATGACTGTAGTGTTCCATGACGTCATAGGCGATCCAAAGGTGCCCGAGATCGCCCCATTCCGGTCCCCAGGAGTTTCGTACAAGCCACGCGCCGCGAGCGTCGTCATAGCCGACGATCAGCATGGCGTGTCCGCCCGATGGCTGGGGCCACCCACCGCGCGGACTGGCAATCCGTCCGGTGTCGCGCGCCTCGATCATCAGCATTTCATGGGGAAGGCTTGTGCCGAATACGACGGGCAAGCCGTTGGCGACGGCAGCCTTCGAGCCCAAACCGACACCGGTGCGCGCGTAGGAAATGGCACCGAACTGTTCGGCGCCCTGGTAGCAGGCCTTGATTGGCTCGGTGGGCCACATGGCCTGCTGATAGGGCCACATGCGTTCGGGGCAGGCGCCGAAGGCGAGCACCGAGGCCATGACATGATGAATGAACGTGCCGCTGTCTTGCGCGGTCGTTCCGCCAATCTTGCGGGCATTGTAGTAGACAAAAAGTCGGGAGAGATCGGTCACGGACTGGCCCGAGAGGCGTTGGTGATATTCCAGGGCGCCGACGACCGCATTGGCGGCGCAGGAGCCGACATGGCCCTGGTTCTCGACCGGTGAGCAAAGGCCGCGCAAGTCGACCCGCTCAGGCAGTTGCCCTGCATGATCGGCTTGCAGCGTCGGGGCCGCGCTGGGCGTTTCCTCCAGCAGGCAGCCGTCGGTACGGTACTTCGAATAGTCTTGGGGCATGCTCAGTCTCCTTTGATTTCTGTGCCGGGACGATCGGTTTGCGGGCGCAGGTCAACGGGTTGGCCCGTTGGGGCATTGGACGGGTGATCAAAATGCAGCAGGCCGTGGGCGTTGAGCGTTCCGTCGATATTGTAGGTTTCGAACACAGCATGACCGGCGTCGATTATGCGGGCCTGACCGCGGGCAATCGGCGCATCATCGGGAAATCCGATCTCGTAAGACATTGTCTCGTACTGGATTGTGCCCAGCATGGTGAGCGGCGCTGTGAAGCCGTAGTTGAGTTCAGCAACGAGTGCGTCGTAGGCAATACGGGTCCGCCAGACATTGCCCAACCCGTCGTCCCACTCGCCAGACGGATAAGTGAGTCGATCTGGAGCAGGCAATCCGATTCGAGAGTCAGCCCGATCTGCACCCAGTAGTTCTTCCTTGCGACTATCGGGTCCGAACACTTCGGAGGGCTTGCAGCCCGCAAGTGCAAGGGCCGCAATGAACAGAATGACCGGTCTCATGGGCACGGCTCCCCGGGTTCGTGGTTGACGTGGAAAGTGCCCGACAGGTTCGGGTTCCCGTAGACGTCGACGGTCTGGTAATTGAAGTGGCACTGGTCCGTTTTGACACCGTTGCCGCTCGCAACGTCCAATCCCTGAACATTGAGGATGTAATTGAATGAGCTCCCGCGAATACGGCCTCGCATGTTGACCGACATGCCGTCACCGCTATGACCGGACCCGCTGAACGACCCGTTTTGTGTGACACGGAGGTTGTAATAGCCTCCGTATCCGTCGGCCCATGTGCCTGATAGATAGTCGGACAGGGAGGGCCGACGAATTGGTCTCAATGGCTCGGGGTCCGGCTCGGGATCGGGGTCCGGCTCGGGATCGGGGTCAGGAAAAGGAGTGAGAGGGGTCGGATTGACCGACGCGGCAATCATGCTGATCGACATGACGGACACAATCAGCGCGACGGCTGAGCCGGCAATCCATGCCATGGTCTTGCCGGGACGTCGCGTATCGCCAGGATCCGGTTTCGAGGGTATGCGATTGACTGCAGCGATGAGCGACGTCCGGTAATCAGCCGCCGATTGGGGGCGGGAATCGCGATTGTCCGACATGCCCTTGAGGATGAGCGCATCCACTTCCAGCGGCACGTCGGCGCGGCCACCAGAGGGTGGCTGCCAGTGGCGGCCGGGAACCACACCGACAAGCAGTTCGTAAAGCATCACGGAAATGGAATAGATGTCCGCAGAAGGGCCTGCAGCGTCGGGATTGGTGCGTTGTTCCGGTGCCATGTAATCGGGCGTGCCCAGACCCGTTCCGCTGGACGAACTGGACAGGTTGCCAGCGGCGCGGGCGATGCCGAAGTCGAGAAGCTTCAAGGGGGCGGCCGAGTCGGTTGGTTCGCCGACAAGGATGATGTTCTCCGGCTTGAGGTCTCGGTGGATGACGCCAGCATCATGGGCGGCGCGCAATCCATCGAGAATTTCGACGATAATACGTGCGGCGACGCGAAGGGGCACCGACTCGCCGCGCTGCATCATCCGGCCATGCCAGCTGCGCAGGGATATGCCGTCAAGATATTCCATGGCGACATAGGGTTGATCAGCAGCGAGACCGATATCGTAGACGGCGACGACATTGGGATGCCGGATGTCGCGCGCGGTTACGCCTTCCTCGATCAGGCGCTGGACGGCGCGTTCGCCGCCGAGATGTGAGGCGTTGATGAGTTTGAGTGCGACTGGCTTGCTGGAAATCGTGTCGGTGGCTTTGTAGACCACGCCCATGCCACCGCGGCCGATGACTTTGTCAATTGTATAGCGGCCTGCGAAAACCTGACCCGGTTGAAGCGAGGGCGAAGACTTTGACTCGCGTCCTGTGGGATTGTCCGGATCCGGCGTGATCAAGCCTGTCATGGGTGTGACTTGTTCAACCGCCCCGGAATTGAATCCATCGACGTTTTTATCGTGCAGGGGTTTGCCGCAACTGGAGCAGAAGATTGAGCCGGCCGGCAGGTCCGCGCCGCATTTCACACATGTTTTCATGTTTTTTCTCCCACGGCATCCACCAAGCGTTTGAGAATGATCCGGTTGACTTCATCATGCTGGGTTTCGAACTGGACCTTGAGCGCGACCGCGTTCGGTCGGCGGACAAGAGGCCGGATCACATCCCCGTCGCCGAGAGCGATCATCTTCCCGCGCCGCCACGGCGTGTCGTTCACGAGGAGGCCATTCTGGCTCTCCACGCGAAGCATGAGACGGTCATTTTCTATGAACAAATGGAAATGGCGTCGCGAGATATGGACAGAGGCGTCCTCGTCGATCTCGCCCTTGTGTGTGATCACCAGACGGACATCATTCATGCCGCCTTCCGGGGCGTTGGACGCCCGGCCGATGCCGACGACACCGGTATGGGTGCGGATCGGGCCGTCAAGTGGTGCATGGCCGGGGTCGAAACCTTGCCAGATCAGGGCGGTAGACTTGGTGACGGCCAGATTGCCCTTGTATCCGCGATGGCCAAGCAACCGTTCAAGCGTGTCGGCACGGCGCAGTGTCAGCCGGATCGGTTCGGCGTGCGTGGCGATGCCAGCCTCGCGTTCTTTCTGAATGCGGGTCGGATTGTAGATGGTCATGCCGGCGCCGATTTCGTCGGCTTGGATATTGTAGTTCTGAACGACCTCGGACGGGCCTTCTGGATCGACCGGGATCGCGATCGCGGTCGTGAATACATAGCGTTCCTCGCGCCAGAGATAGCGCGTGGCGACTACGATGTGCACATCGAAACGATGGAGTCCGGTCGTTTCGAGCACACCTGTGCGCAACCCGACTTCAGCCGTTGATGCAGAGTTCAGGCGCTGGAAGGTAAGATCGACCTGTCTGGGCTCTGAATCGTCGCCCTTGAGCCACATCTCCTCGACAAACAGCGGGCGCCCGACCGGAGAATTATTCGACACCAGCAGGGGCAGGGCGAGTGTGCCACCGACCTTTATGCTTGAAGCCGATCCCGCATCAAGGCTGAGCTCCGGCGCAACGCAAATCGGACAGCAGCCGGCGGCGTCAAGCAAGCCGCCGCATTCATCGGTGGCCATGCAGCGCTGGATGGGTGAGCCACATTCGTCACAAAACGTCGCCTCGCGGTCGAGTGACGCCTTGAAGCAGCATTCTCCGGCATGTGACGTTGAGGGCGTAAGTCGGGCCATCTGGATCATGTCCGCAGCTTGTGACCGCACTGCTTGCAGAAATTGGCCTTGGCCAGGTTGATGGCCCTGCATTTGGAACATTCCACTGTGGTTGAGGCAGAAGCGGAAGAGCCGCTACTGGCTGGACTGCCGCCATTCTTTCCGCCTGCGCCGTGCGCGACACCGACTGCTCCGTCCATACCCATACGGAACATTTCGCGGGCCTGTTCCTCTGATCTTACCTGCGCCGCGGTGGCGGCCTCGACCATGTCGCGCATGGCTTGCATCGTCTCGCCGGAAGACGTGCCTTTAGCGCGTGCCTGTTCGGCAAGTACCATGGCCACGTCGGTCGAGAGGCCGGCATTTATCGCGAGTATCTGTTCCGGCGACATGGACTTGAACGCGTTGATCTCGTTCGCCTTGGCGCGGGCCTTGGCATCAAGGACGGATATCTCGTTCTGGGTATGGGAGCCGGACAGCTTGATAGCCAGGTTCGCCTCGGCCTCATTGGCCCGCAGTTCGATTTCCTGCAGGCGGGTGATGTGGTCAGCCTGCTGTTTCTGGATGGCGCTGGTGATTTCGACGTCAGTGAAGGCGCCGGACTTTCGCATCTGGTCAGACTGGCTTTGCTGGATCAGGGCAATGTCGCGTTCGACGCCTGCCTGGCGCTTGCGGATATCGAGCAGGTCGACATCGTTGCGGGCCGTCGCAAGTGAATCGTCGAAGCGTGCCTGGCGTTCGATTTCGAGCGTGTTGATTTCATGGCCGAGCGCTTCGAGTTCCTGACGGCGCTTGGCACCTTCGCGTGCATCGAGGAACTCGATCTCGCTGTTCAACGCCATTTGCTTCAGTTCGTCTTCCGACATGCTTTGCAGCTTGGCGAGATCGACCTGGGATTTCAGCGTTATTTCGGTTGCATCGTTCTCGCGTTCGATCTCGCGTTTGATGATTTCGAGCTGGTGGTCGAGCGCGTCCTGCCGCCGGTCGGCATCAGCGCGTTCCATTGCGGCGGCCTCTTCAGTGTTGATCGCCCATTCGAGTGATACGGCCCTCACGATCAGGCCGAGATCGCCAACGATGCGTTCGACTTCGAGCATGATATCGGCCTGGATCTTGTCCTGGAGGCCTGTTTCGCCGCGCACATCAGCAGCATTCATGCGACCGATGGCAGCCTCGAACACGCGGTCGGACAGGTGAGGGCGAACGCGGTCGAGCACGTCGGATTTGGACAAGGCTTTCCGGCTTGGTATGTCCGGGTCGCTACCGGGACGGGTAACGCCGTGCATCATGCCGAGGATGTTTGACGGCTTGTCGGGATCGACCTGCAGCTCGAGCGTTGCAACTCCGGCAATTTCCACCTTGTCTTTCGACAAGGCCTTGAGGGCTGTCTGGACCCAGAAGGGTTTGAGATCGGCGATCATCATCCCGAGATGGGTAGAGCCGCCCACGAGGCCCTTGATCTTGTCGACCACGCCGCCGACCGAGAAGTGACCACCTTTGAATGCATCGATCAGCTGGCCATTCTTGAACAGGAGGGCCGCATAGTCCGGGGGAACGGCATACCGTTTTTCGAAGAACGCCTTGAATTCAGACTGGCGCATGAATTCCGCCAGCATGCGCGGATCGCTGAGAATGACCGGTTCGGATGCCATGATGACTACTGCTCCCATTTCCGATTGGTGACGAAGGTGACGAGGTTGTAGAGAATGACGGCGGCGGTGACGCTGACGCCGATCGGGTGCGCCGTGAGGACGCCGATAAAGCGTTCACCGGCGGAATACTGCGCCCAGATGCGTCCCATATTGGTGACTTGGAACACTGTGCCGGAGATCATCGTGGCAAGCGAAAAGAGCGCCATGAAAAGTGACATGAGCCGGGCGATGCGGCCAATGCGGGTTTCCTTGGTGCGGGCCGCGCGGCGGGCGTGTTGCTCTTCTTCGCGCTGGCGCTTGTCGAGCTCCTTGTCGAAGCTCTCGCCGCGTTTGATCGCCTGCTCACGGGCTTTCTTGTCAACGGCAAGAAAGTCAGGTTGCGCCTTTCGATTGGGGCTGCTCGAACTGGCCGTCGTCAGATTTGAGGCAACCCGGCGCCAGGTAACAAATACGGTCCAAGCCAGCCAGACGGCGGTGACCACGCAGGTTACGTTAAAGAGGATGTCGATCATGGGCCATGCTTCGGCCGGTATCGATCGCAGTGTCTCGTCCATGGCTTGCTCCTTGCATCGGTGTTCCAATTACAGAGGCGCAGGACAGGGGCGTTTCGGTTCAGGTGAGACCGATTTATTTTTTCCCGGCTGTGATTTGATTTGTTTTTGTGATCCTATTCGCAAGAATTTTGACGGGACGATGGTGTGGCGGGAACGGACGGACCAGAAGCCAAGCAACTGCTCGATGCTTGGCGTGCGGGGGACCTGGAGGCGCGTGATCGCCTCTTTACGCTTCTGTATAGCGAGTTGCGGCAGGTGTCGGCGGCGCTGCTCCGTGCAGAGCGCAACAGTTCACTGTCGTCCGGCGATCTGGTGAATGAGGCTGTTATGCGCCTGGTTCAACTGGATCAGATAGAATGGGCCGATAAGTCCCATTTCCTTGCATTGTCGGCCCGCGCGATGCGGCGGATACTGATCGACAATGCCCGCAAGAAGCGCTCCGATAAGCGCCATCATCACAAAGTTACCCTCGTCACCCGCCTTGCCGGCATGCCGAGTGACCGGATCGATCTTGATGTGCTTGAGAAGGCGTTGATCCGCTTGGCGGCGATTGACAAGGAAAAGGCCGACATCGTCGAGATGCGCTATTTTGGCGGTATGAGTCATCAGGAAATTGCGGAAGTCACCGGCACATCGGAATCCACCGTCAAGCGTGGCTGGCGAACCGCCCGGGCCTGGTTGTTGAGCGCGTTGAGTGAGGAACGCGCCGAGTGAGAAGTGGCGTTTATCAGATGTTCTGGGGTTTCATCACTTCAGAAAATGTCTGACCTGCGTTTCTCCTTCGACAGCCTGCAGTGTTCACACTTGACGGTCGGATCGCACCTGAGGACAGATTTTCGTTCAAAAGCAGACTGAGTTTGGCATTCTGTCCGGATGGCCCCTCGATCCCTCAGGGCTGCATTATTCCCCAGCGAACCTGCTCGCCTGCTTCAGGCGTAAACGAGGTGTGAACGATTTGCGGTGAATTTGCAGGTTCGCCCGCGCCCGGGCGCACCGATCCACTGTATTTCAAAGGCTTTTATCCATGACCGCCACATCACGCTCCACTGTTTCATCTGCCGGGAATGCCATCGCACGACAGATTGCCCAGGAACTTGGCGTGGCTGAGCGACAGGTGTCAGCCGTCATGGATCTGCTGGATGAGGGCGCGACGGTTCCCTTCATTGCGCGCTATCGCAAGGAGCGTACCGGCGGGCTGGATGACACGCAGCTGCGCGCACTCACCCAACGCCTTGAATACCTGACAGAATTGGCCAACCGCCGTTTCGTCGTGCTGAATGCCATAAGGGAGCAGGACAAGCTGACGCCTGCGCTGGAGCGGGAAATCATGGCCGCCGGGACCAAGGTCGAGCTGGAAGACATCTACACGCCTTACAAGGTCAAGCGGCGCACCAAGGCAACGATCGCCAAGGAGGCGGGCCTGGAGCCGCTCGCCGAGCGGTTGCTGTCCAATCCGGCGCTGCTGCCGGCATCGGAAGCGAAAGGCTTCGTGTCAGCCAGGAAAGGCGTGTCCGACCAGGACAGTGCGCTGGACGGCGCACGCGAGATCATCGTTGAAAAGATGGCGGAAACGCCGCGTCTGGTGCGCAAGATTCGCGAAACGGTCTGGACCAGCGGCAAGCTCGGCTCCTCCCTTGTGAAGGGCAAGGAGGCCGAAGGTGCCAAGTTCGCTGACTATTTTGAATTCGACGAGCCCATCAACGTGATGCCATCCCACCGGGCGCTCGCGCTGCTGCGCGGGCAGAAGGAAGGCATCTTGCGCGTCAAGCTGGCCGTGCCGCACGCCGATCCGCGTGATCACCCGGCGGTGCGGGAAATCTGCACCGAGTTCGGCATCGCCAGGAAGGGGCGTCCCGGTGATGAATGGCTGGCCGAAACCGCCCAGGCGGCGTGGAAGGGCAAGCTCGAGCCCGCCAGTTCGCGGGAATCGATTACGCGGTTGAAGGAAGCGGCAGACGGCGAAGCCATCCGGATATTTTCAATGAACATGCGCGATCTCCTGATGGCGGCGCCTGCGGGCCCGAAAGTCGTCATGGGCATCGATCCGGGCATCCGCACCGGCTGCAAAATCGCGGTCGTCGATGCCACGGGCAAGCTGCTCGATACAGCGACGATTTACCCGCACGAGCCGCGCAAGGACTGGGCCGGGTCTCTCGCGACGCTCGCGACCCTCTGCAAGAAGCACAAGGTGGAACTCGTCAGCGTCGGAAACGGCACGGCGGGACGCGAGACAGAGAAACTGGTGGCGGACCTTTCCGCGAAACTGCCCGACCTCAACCTGACACGCCTGATGGTTTCAGAGGCTGGCGCCTCCGTTTATTCAGCGTCCGAACTGGCGGCCAGGGAATTCCCGGATCTCGATGTCAGCATTCGCGGTGCGGTTTCCATTGCGCGCCGCCTGCAGGACCCGCTGGCGGAACTGGTGAAAATCGAACCCAAGGCAATCGGCGTCGGCCAGTACCAGCACGATGTTGACCAGTCTGCTCTGGCTCGCTCGCTCGATGGTGTCATCGAAGCGTGCGTCAACACCGTTGGCGTGGACGTCAACACGGCGTCTGCGTCGCTTCTCGCGCGCGTTGCCGGCCTGAATGCGACAATCGCCGCGAATATCGTGGCCTATCGCGACAAGAACGGTCCGTTCAAATCGCGGAGTGATCTCAAAAAGGTGCCCCGGCTGGGACCCAAGGCCTTCGAACAGGCCGCGGGATTCCTGCGTATCGCAAAGGGCAAGAACCCGCTCGATGGCTCATCGGTTCACCCGGAGGCCTATCCCGTGGTTGAGCGCATCGC
>TARA_R110000824_G_scaffold335251_1_pt1 | contig 19596 bp, 22 predicted proteins | sample TARA_R110000824 | Tara Oceans TARA_R110000824 (sample SAMEA4397747) | marine metagenome | biome: Polar Biome; feature: [MES] marine water layer (ENVO:01000295) within the mesopelagic zone...; material: water (ENVO:00002006), including particulate matter (ENVO:01000060) such...
AAATTTAACTGGAATAAGCTAGAAAAACCGCCTCTTTTCTTTTTCGGTGAGGAAGGCCTTGGATTAACGCCCGAAGTTCAGAATTTATGTGACTATACTATAGAAATAGAACAATACGGGTCTGTTAGGAGTATGAACGTTGGTACCTGCTCCGGCATCGTAATGTATGCATACACTACTTTTTTAAGAAATTCCACAAGTCAACATATCGAGGGGAAAGCGAGATGTGATGCATTCGGAAGTGAACAGAATGGATCATACCAATTAACTCTCCTCTAGAATTAACAATTGGCGATCCGGATGACCCACCTACAGCCGGAATGCTGTAAAATGCATGTTCATTGTCATTGCCCATGAAGAACCCTTCAAAAACTGGTACCATCTGACCGTCGATGACCCCTAGGGGCGCGCCAAGATTATAAAATCTTTCTGCGTATTCCGGTGCCTTGCTAGCGATTTTTAATGCTGGTATTTTAAAATTCATGTCTCTTATCTCCAGAAGACACAGATCCAACTTCCGATCATATTTTATTTGTGATGTAGAGTGCGCTCTATTGATACGATCAACTGCTTCGATCTTGACCTTTCCTCCGAGTTCTTTCATGAGGTTCAGTTTAGGACCATGATCGCAAATGTGAGCTGCAGTTAACAAAACTTTTCTTCCTTTGTAATGTATCCAAGCAGCGCTTCCTGTCGAAAATAATTGATATTCTCCTTCGCCCGGCTGACATGTCTGGCTGCTCGCATCACAGTCCGGCGGCAGGTACCATACTTCTATTTTAAATATAGATTTTTTTACTTGAGATAAAGTCTTGGGCGCTTTTAAATGTTGCGCGCAACTATTTAAAAGTAGAAATGTTGATATTATTAACAACAGACACAGCTTGTTTAAAAAAATTTTCATTCTAAGGTAACTAGGAAATAGAAATGAGTAAAATATGAAAAAAACGTATGTGATCGATACGAATGTTTTTTTAACGAAGGCGAAATCGATTTTTGAATTCAAGAATAATGATATTGTTGTCCCATTAAAAGTGTTGGACGAAATTGATAAACACAAGAAAAGGCAAGACGGCGTAGGCCTGCAGGCTAGATCGACAATCCGCATATTGGATAATCTAAGAAGCAGAGGAAATTTACACAAAGGCGTACGCCTCCGTCGCCGCGGCGGGATTTTGTCTGTTCGGGGATATGATGTCGAAGATGTACCAGTTGGGTGTGATATTGCTAGCGCAGACAACGAAATCATAGCGACAGCTATCACCGAAAAGAAAAAGCATGAAAGACGAAAAGTTATTGTTGTAACTCGTGATATCAACATGCGAGTTAAATGCGACTCTCTTGGCATATTAACTGAAGACTACGTACCAGAACGGGTAGTCGCGGACACAAACCAACTTTATAATGGGTATGCGACTCATTTAGTTGATGATCAATTAATTGATCAGGTGTACGCCGGCGAAAACGTTTTTTTAGAGAAAGAAGGAATTAGACTTTTTCCTAATCAATTTGTTATGTTAGTGTCCAACGCGAACGAGAAGAAAACAGCATTGGTTAGATTTACTGATTATAACAATAAATTAAAAAAAGTCGAGGATTTCCGGAGCGGAGTGTGGAACTTGAAACCCAGAAACAAAGAACAAACATTCGGTTTGGATCTTTTATTAGACCAGGATGTTCCGATAGTTACTCTTATCGGCAAGGCCGGCTGTGGGAAAACCCTACTTGCTTTAGCTAGCGGTTTGCAGCAAGTTGTAGAGAATAGCACATATAAAAAATTGGTGGTTACAAGACCGGTGCAACCGCTAGGAAAGGACATCGGCTATCTCCCAGGCACGATGGAAGAAAAAATGAAGCCATGGCTAATGCCCATTCAAGATAACTTAGATTTTCTTTTAAATGGTCAAGCAAAGAACATTGCGCACCTTTATGACGATAAAACAATTCAAGTCGAGGCGCTCACTTACATACGCGGCAGATCTATCTCTAACGCATTTATTATTGTAGATGAAGCACAAAATTTAACAATACATGAATTAAAGACTATAATTACAAGAGTTGGTGAAAACACTAAGATAATTTTAACGGGTGATATAGAACAGATAGATAGTGTATATTTAGATTCAACGTCAAATGGTTTATCTTACGCCGTTGAAAAGTTAAAACCACATGATATAGCTGGCCACGTGACTTTGATCAAAGGCGAGAGATCAAAAGTGGCCACTTTGGCATCAAAAATACTTTAAAAAGGAAAAAATATGGAAAATTTAGAAAAAATTCAAGAAGTACTTAGTACGGCGCATGCCGACGCAGAAAAGTTTAGTAACGGAAATAAATCAGCTGGAACAAGAATTCGCAAAGCCATGCAAAAAATTAAAGTTCTAGCACAAGAAGTTCGAGCTGAAGTACAAATAATTAAAAATAATAATTAAAAGGAAGCAAAATGGACCATACAACCGCAAAAGAATATAATACAAATCCTACGTTAAAACAAGTCGTTGAACCCGATACTGATTTAAAAAATATGCTGGTAGAGTATGTCGGAGAGAAATTGGGCCCCACGGATCAGAATGTGACGGTTGATATGTTAATCGAGGTCATGGCCCACGAGTTTCCGGAATTTGTACTTGCCCTTGCGGAAGAAAATTTTTTGCGTGGGTACGAACAAGGGTTAACTGATGTCGAAGTAGGCCTTAAAATGAAATTATCAGAGGAAGGAACTTGCACTAGTGAAAAAAAACGAAGTTGTAAATTATGTGAAAAATAGGAACATGTCTTTACCTGAATATAATTTTGATTCGTTACAAGTTTTTGTAAAAGATTCGTTATCAGACAACATTGACATCAACAAAATTTTTAAAGAAATAATTGCAATTTTTCCGGCGCACTTTATTAATTTAGTAGATGTTGTTTACGTCGGCGAGTTTGATTTTTTATATGAAAGAGAGATTAATTCTCTTTATATGGATGGAGCTATATATATCTCCAACGCGCAAGACAGTAATGACGATATGAAAGATGATATCATTCACGAATTTGGGCATGCGTTGGAAGACAACTACAAAGATATTATATATGCCGATGGCATACTCAAAGAAGAATACTTTGGAAAGATAAGAAGACTAAAAAGTTTTTTGCGACACGAAGGATATGACACGGAAGCTCATGATTTTTATAATTTGGAGTACAACTCAGGATTTGATGATTTTTTGTTTAAAAAAGTTGGTTACGAGAAATTACAAAATTTATCTAACGGGCTGTTTTTAACTCCGTACTCTGTTACGTCGATTAGGGAATATTGGTCGACCGGCTTCGAAGAATATTTTTTAGGCGATCGTTCTTACCTAATGAAAGTTTGTCCTTATATTAATATTAAACTTTCGTTATTGGAGCTTGAAGAGGTGCTTTATGAGCACTAAAATTACAAATTAGGCTTCATTAAAGATAAAAAGAAAACGAGTATAAAATGAAAGAACATATATCTTTTTCCGAGCTTAAAACTTGGGATGAATGCGCTTACAAACACAAATTAGCTTATATCGATGATTTAAAACAGTTTATCGGGAACGAGTACACGGCATTTGGCAAAGCGATACATGATACTTGCGAAAAAGCCCTGATAGCCGCAGGCCCTGTTAATAAAACTAATTTTTTTGATCAAAGATTTCTGGTTGAAGTACGAGAGTTAAAATCCAATGGGGTAAAGCTAAACCCATCTCTTCTCAAAGATATGAGGAAACAAGCGGATCAAATTTTAAAACATGTTCTTCCTGAATTAAAAGAATATTTTAAAGATTACGAAGTTATCTCCACAGAAGAAAAGTTATACGAGCCTATAAAAGATATAGATTATAATTTCAAGGGATACGTTGATTTAGTTCTTAAGACTTCTGATGGCAAATATCACATAATTGATTGGAAAACTTGTTCGTGGGGATGGGATTCTAGAAAAAAATCCGATAGCATGTTGACTTACCAGCTCACTCTCTATAAAAACTTCTTTGCTGAGAAACACAGTATTGACGCGTCGAACATCGATACGCACTTCGCTCTTCTCAAGCGAACTGCAAAGAAAAATAGAGTGGAAATATTCAAAGTGGCCAGCGGCCCAAAAAAAACAGAAAATTGTCTTAAATTATTGAACAAAGCAATTTATAATATAAAAAAGAAACGACATATAAAAAATCGTTTGTCTTGCACCTCCGGATTTGGGTGCGAGTTTTATAATACAAAATTCTGTAGTAGGTAAAAATGAAAAAAAAGATCAAGATATTTGTGATTGCTGACCACCCTTTTTCACCATCTGGAGTCGGCACACAAACTCGTTATATGATTGAGCATCTTCTTAAAACTGGTGATTACTCATTTATATGTTTCGGCGGCGCCGTCAAACACGAAGATTATAGCCCACAACGACATCCTGAGTATGGAGATGATTTAGTGGTATACCCAGTCGACGGCTACGGCACACAAGAGTCCGTCAGGTCAGTTATCAGAACAGAACGACCGGATATGTTGTGGTTTATGACAGATCCACGGTTTTTTGGGTGGCTTTGGGAAATCGAAGACGAAATTAGATCATTGATACCTATGGTCTATTACCACGTGTGGGATAATTATCCATATCCGCTTTATAACAAGGTGTGGTATGATTCCACGGACGTCGTGGCGGCGATATCCAAAGTTACTCATGATATTGTAAAAGTTGTAGCGCCGGAAGTTGAATCATGTTATTTTCCACACGCCGTAAATTCTGATGCTTTTAAGCCGCTCCCAGAAAAGGAAGTTTTAGAAATAAGAGCTAATTCCGGAATCCCTGAAGATAAGTTTGTTGTGTTTTGGAATAATCGCAACGCAAGAAGAAAACACCCGGGCACTCTTATATTTTGGTTTAAAGAGTTTTTGGATCAAGTTGGTCACGACAAAGCAAAATTAATTATGCACACAGAGCCGAAAGACCCGAACGGACCCAATTTAGTATCAATTATTGATAAGTTAGAATTAGTAAACGGAGAGGTGCAATTTTCAACGAACAAACTAGACTTCCCTCAGTTGGCCGCTTTGTACAACATAGCTGACGTTACAGTCAATATATCAGACGCTGAAGGCTTTGGGTTATCAACTTTGGAATCGCTCTCATGCGCAACGCCAATTATTGTTAATATGACCGGAGGTCTTCAAGAGCAAGTCACTAACGGAGAAGAATGGTTTGGCGTCGGCCTGCAACCGAAAGCTAAAGCGGTTATAGGTTCGCAAGAAATACCTTATATTTATGAAGATAGAGTAACTAAAGAGGATTTTTTATCTGCGCTACACGAAATATTCAACATGACCAGAGAAGGCCGTCGACAAATCGGTGAACGAGGCGCCTCCCATGTCGACAAGAATTATAATTTTAAAAATTATACTGAAAATTGGGATAAATATCTGAAAGAGATTCATGAAAGACATGGTTCATGGGAAAACAGAAAAGGTTATAAAACCTGGGAACTGAGAGAAATATAAATGATAAAAGTTTTATTAAAAGGGCCAATTTTAACACAATCAGGCTATGGTCACCACGCCAGAACTGTTTTAAGGGCCTTACAAACAAAAAGCGATGTATACGACGTTTATATACAACCTATTACTTGGGGTCACACTAGCTGGGTGTGGGAAGACAACGAAGAACGCCGGACTATCGACAATCTGCTTAAGAAAACGATAGCTCATACTCAATCTGGTGGTACTTTTGATATGTCAATACAAGTTTCTATTCCTAATGAATGGGAGAAAATAACACCAATTAATATTGGTGTAACAGCGGGAATAGAAACAACAAAAGTTTCACCTAAGTGGATAGAAAAATCATTCTTAATGGATAAAATTATTACAATTAGCACGCACTCTAAAAATGTGTTTGATAACACGGTGTACGTTGCTCGCGATGAACAAGGCAACGAGAGTGAGTTCAAGGTTAAAGAACCTATAGAGTATGTCTCTTATCCTTATCGCAAATTTGAAAAAGAAGAACTTGATTTAGAGCTGACAACTGATTTCAACTTCCTTGCAGTAGCGCAGCTAAGCGCTAGAAAAAACATGGATCAGCTTATCAGGGTATTTATCGAAAAATTTAGAGAAAACGAGAATGTTGGTTTGGTAATAAAAGCGAACACAGCTAAAAACTCTCTAATAGACAGAAATCACACTCTAAATAACTTTAAAAATATATTCTCTTCACACAAGCCTTACAAGTGTAAAGTATATTTGCTGCACGGTTACTTATCAGATCAAGAAATGGTTGGGTTGTATACTCATCCAAAAATCAAAGCAATGATTTCTACCACCCATGGCGAGGGCTTTGGTCTGCCGCTTTTTGAAGCTGCATGCCATGGCCTGCCAGTTGCTGCGACTGATTGGAGCGGCCATTTAGATTTCTTATATATGCCTCAAAAACAGAAGAGCGGTAAATATAAAAAGAAGCACATGTTTGGGAAGATAAACTATACTATCCGACCGGTACAAGAGCAAGCTGTGTGGGCCGGCGTACTTGAAAAAGAATCCATGTGGGCCTTTCCTGAAGACGCGTCTATACGGATGAATTTGTCGAAACTTCATGAGGACTCACAACATTATAAAAAGCGCGCCAAAACGCTCCAAAAATGGATTCACAAGAACTTTTCAGAAGAAAAGAAATATGCAGAATATGTTTCTTTGTTAGAAGAGTTCACGTTGCCGTTTCAAGAAGCTGATCAGGAAATTGAGGATTTGTTTAATGAAATTGCTGCGGGTGAGTGATGATTATATTTGTTTCTGATGCTTTTGTAGAGCAGTATCAAGGCGGCGGGGAATTAACAACTGAAGCTATTATCGAAGCTTCGTATTTTCCGGTCAACAAGGTGCTTTCTACTCAAGTTAGTGTAGAACTGATGGAGAAGCATAAAGACGCTTATTGGGTTTTTGGTAATTTTGCCGGCTTGAAAAAAAAGTGCATGTTGCATGCCTTGAAAAATTTAGATTACTCAGTAATCGAATTCGATTATAAGTTTTGCAAATTCAGATCAGTCAAAAAGCACATAGAAAAGGAAGGGAAGTGTGAATGTGAGCAGACTTTAGATAGCAAGTTGGTAGCTACATTTTTAGCAAAATCAAAAACAAATTTTTGGATGTCGCATTCTCAACTCAAAAAATATCAAAAATTGTTTCCTTTCCTGGCCAATAAAAAAAATATTGTTTTAAGTTCTGTGTTTAGTGATAACACTTTAAAATATTTAAATAATCTTGATATAAACAAAAAAAACAATAAATGGATTATTTTGAATTCGCCTTCCTGGATAAAAGGTAAGGATCTCGCGGTAAAACATGCCGAAGAAAATAATTTAGACTATGAGCTGGTCTGGGGTTTGAGTTATCCCGAGCTGCTAAGCAAGCTCGCCGCGGCGAAAGGTTTGATCTTTCTTCCTTTGGGTGCAGATACATGTCCGCGCTTAGTAATAGAAGCAAAAATTTTAGGTTGCGAGATCACAACTAATGAAGATGTCCAACACGCTAAAGAGCCTTGGTTCAAAAACAGAGACACCATTCTGGCTTATCTTAAAACAAGAGCGCGCTTTTTTTGGGAAAAAATAGAGAAATTGGCTGCCAAGAACCTTAATTTTTCACCAAAAAGAACAAAAAAAGAAGTTAATTTTAAGATTGTAGTGCCATTTTACAATGCGGAAAATTGGATAGACAAGTGTATTAACAGCTTAAAAGTTCAAAATAACACCAATTTTAAATGTTATTTAGTGGATGATCAGTCAACAGATAGTACTTTCGAGATTGTTTCAAGCCTCGTTTCAGACGATCCTCGGTTCGAATTAAAAAAGAGCGACAAAAAGACTTATGCGCTGGGCAACATATCTAAAACAATTAGTCGCATAAAATGCGATGACGAAGATGTAATAATCCTTTTAGATGGAGACGACTGGCTAGCCTCTTCTTATACACTTGACACGTTAGCTGAAGCATATGATAAAAAATGTTTAATGACATATGGTAGTTATGTATATAACCCATCCGGCATCCGAGGAGTTGAGCCGTCAGATTATCCAGAAGATGTTGTTAAAAACAATACTTACAGGGAGGACGACTGGCGCGCGTCACATCTAAGAAGCTTTAAATTCAAGCTGTGGAAGAAATTAGATGATAACGATTTGAAAGATGAGAAAGGCGAATATTTCAAAATGGCGTATGATCAAGCCGTTATGTTACCTTTGTTGGAGTTGGCCGGCCCGCGGGCAAAATATGTCAAAGAAAGCCTTTATGTGTACAATAAACAAAATCCGCTTAATGTTGATAAAATAAAAGCTGAGGAGCAGCTTCAAACAGCGCAGGCAATTAGAAAAAAGAAGAAATATAAAAGACTAGCATGAGAATATTTTTTGAGAATGTAAATTTAAACAGCACTAGCGGCCCAAATTCTTTTGCCAAAAAACTGGTAAAGTACACATACCAGCACAAACATACAGTGACGAATAGGCTAGAAGAAGCAGATGTACATTTGTGTTTTATAGAATCTCGCATGTCTGCGCCAAATATTCCACTTTTCCAAAGATTAGACGGAATATACTTTAACAAAACTCAGGATTTCGAAAGTCAGAATTCAAATATAAAAAAAACATTTCATAGAGCAAACGGTGTTATTTTTCAAACACAGTTTAACAAAGATTTGACATTTAAATATTTTGGAGAGCATGCGAATACTAAAATAATACATAATGGCGCCGATATTGAGTTGATACCCGGCATCAAACCGCTAGTTCACTCGAAACTAAAAAATTATGATAATATTTGGGCTTGCGCATCGAAATGGCGCCCACATAAGAGATTAAGCGATAATATAAATTATTTTTTAGAACACTCCGGTGCCAATGATTGTCTTGTCGTGGCCGGCCACACAGACTGGCGGCTAAAGAATGAAAGAATAATTTATATTGGAGAAGTAAGTCAATTGCAGCTTCTTTCTTTGTACAAAGCAGCAAAGTATTTTATTCATTTGGCGTGGTTGGATCATTGTCCGAATGTTGTTATAGACTCCAGAGCTTGCGATTGCCAGGTAATATGCTCTTCCTCCGGAGGAACCAAGGAGATCGCCGGCCTCGATGCTATTGTAATTGAAGAAGAACAGTGGGATTTTAAGCCGGTAAGGCTTTATGAGCCGCCACAAATGGATTTTAGTAGAAACATTAGTAATTCTTTTGACTCGGATTACGATATGAAAAATATAGCAAAAGAATATTGTGATTTTCTAGGTAGGTAAAAACGATGGAAATTAAACTGCTTGATCTGACAAGACAGTATAAAACTATAAAAAAAGAAATAACGCCTGTTGTTAGCTTAATAATAGAGTCTCAGCAATTTATCAATGGTTCTGTTGTAAGCAGATTCGAAAAAAACTTTGCTGATTATTGTGAAACAAAATTTGCAGTTGGGGTTAGTTCTGGCACAGACGCGCTTTTGATATCCTTGATGACTTTAGGCATAGGCCCGGGCGACGAGGTCATAACAACTCCTTTTACCTTTTTTGCAACCGTAGAAGTCATTATCAGAATCGGAGCCACACCTGTATTCGTTGATATAAATGAACAAACGTTTAATATTGATGAGAACTTGATTGAACCAGCCATTACAAACAGAACAAAAGCCATAATACCAGTGCACTTATTTGGCCAATGTGCAAATATGACGAAAATCAACGAAATAGCCGAAAAATATGATCTTTTTGTTGTTGAAGATGCAGCACAAGCTATTGGGTCTTCGTGGAAAGGTCAAAAAGCCGGCTCCATGGGGAAAACTGGATGTTTTAGCTTTTTCCCATCAAAAAATCTAGGCGCGTTCGGCGATGGAGGCATGGTTACAACGAACGATGAAAAATTATACGAAAAATTGATTAGAAACCGCCAGCATGGCATAAGTTCGGTCAAAAAATACCAGTATGAGTCAATTGGGGGCAATTTTCGCCTTGATGCACTCCAAGCCGGAGTGTTAGACGTAAAACTCAAATATATCGATAAATGGACCAAAATGAGACAAGAAAACGCCCTTTTTTACCAAAAAAACCTTAAAAACGTGCAAAAACCGATAAAACTGGGTCACTCTGACCACGTGTATAACCAATATACAATAAAGGTTGAAAATAGAGATTCATTGGTACAAAAGCTTAGAAAGAGCAAAATCGGGTGCGCAGTTTATTATCCAAAGCCGATTCACCTCTTAAAACACTTGAAACACTACGGATATGGCCCGGGCACCTTCCCTAACTGCGAAAAAGCATGCGACCATGTGCTTTCAATCCCAATCTATCCAGAATTAACTGCAAGCGAGCTAAATCGGGTTACAAACGTGGTGGCCGGCCCATGAACGCTGTCGTCATTGGCTTGGGCTCGATGGGCACCAAGCATTTTAAGATTTTACGCGCAATGAAAGGAATAAAAGCGCACAGCGTCGACCCGGTATCACGATCAGCTGATTTTAGCGACGTCGACGAGATGTTAAGACATATTAATGTTGATTTCGCGATTGTTGCAACCCCAACCGCGTCGCATGCCAAGGTTGCACTAAAACTAGTAGAAAAGAGTATACCAGTTCTTATCGAAAAGCCGGCATTTAGGTGTAGTACCGAATCTGTGGATATTATTAACACAATAAAAGAAAATAACTGCAAAGTAGTGGTCGGGCACGTTGAAAGGTTTAACCCTGCTTGTCAAGCCCTAATAAACGATATAAAGGATCAAAAAATAATAAATTGTAATATAACAAGAGTTAGCCCGTATCCTAAGCGCGTGACAGATGTTGGCGTCAAGTTGGATCTAGCTGTGCACGATATCGATTTAGTAAAATTTATAACAAAACAAAAAATTATAACTTGTTTTTCTTCGTGCTCTGCAACAAATGGCACCCAAGAGGATACGGCTAGCTTTTTCATTAATCTAGGCAATAAAATAACATCGAATATCTTGGTCAGCTGGTTGACTCCTTTCCCACGCCGGTCCATAGAAATTTTAACAGATAAGTCGTTTTACGAAGTCGATCTTCTTAATAAAGCTATATCTAGGTCCACGCCAGGCGACGCTTTATCGTATATTACTAATTATCCTTCTGTGAAGAGTCATAACGCGCTAGAAGAGCAATTAAAACAGTTTATAAAATATGTTACAATTGATGAGATCGGCGATTTGGCGACTCTAGAAGATGGCGTCGAAGCTTTAAGAATGGTAGAGTAAAATATGAAAAAACCAAATGCATGTATAACCACAATTTCTTCTCGCAAGAGCTGCATCAAGCCTTGTATCGAATCTTTATGGAAAAACTACAATCATAAACACGATTATCCTGTTTATGTTTTTTATTTTGATGATATATATGATTCTGAAGAAATACGTCAAGAGATTCGAAATGTTAGTAGCGAAAATGTACATTTTAGATCGTTACTCTACGAAACGCCCAAACACGTAAAAGAAGAGGAACTTTTCTACAACAGAAAAGACGTTTGGTATGCAAGAACTCAATTTCCAATAAGCCGGAAAGGGTATCTTCATATGTGCCACTTTATGTCAAATTATTATGGTTATCCAAATACAGAATTTGAAAAGTATGATTATACAATGAGCATCGACGACGAATCAATGTTTGTTAAACAAATGGAGTCTGACCCCTTCGAGGTAATGTCAAATCAAGAAGAACCTATGGGAGCCCTAAAGGTCTACGATCAGACTATTAAAGTGCCACATCAAGGAAACTTTGACACAAGGATAAATTTGTGGAAGTTCATCCAAGGATATATAAAACACTATAATGTTACACCAAAATCTAAGTTTATGCAAGATTTATTAAAAGACCCAGAAAGTGACAAGAACTTTCATTTTTATCCTTGCGCAGATTCCTATGTTGTTAAACTTAGTATGTTTAAATCCAAAGAGTGGAAACAATGGATACGAGCCGTTAACAAGTATGGAGGTATCTATAAGTATAGATGGGGCGATAACGATATTAACAGCCTATTTTACCTCATACATCATGGTGACAACATATACGATTTAAAAACAGTTGATGATGGGTATCATGTCCAAGGCGCTCTGCGTCACCTGCAAGATTACGCGCCCGGTGTGCGAGATAATTCAAAATGAATATTTTGTATATTGATTACGGCAATGTCGTCGACGATGGCTACATGTATCAGTATTACGGAGATCTTTTCCGCGAATTGAAAGAATTATCTCGTGTGTACTTTGTGCAGAGCGTCAATCCGGATATACCAGCAATAATTGATCAACTAAATGGTAAAATAGATTGTGTTATATACGGTTTAGGCTATTTCGCGCAAAATCATCCGAATTTCTTTAATAAAACAGCCGGCTTAGATAAATTAACAATACCTGTTGTTTGTATGATACACAAGCCTCAAAACATGCTTCAACAAAAATTAGATTTTTGTAAAATAAACAATGTTGACTTAGTCGTCGATTCTCAGAGCACATATAAGGACTACGAAGAATACACTGGTATAAAGTCTATTCGATTGCCGTTTACTGCTACGCCAAAACACTTCTATCCTAGAGAAACCGAAAAGAAATATGATGTTGGTTTTTCTGGTGCTTTGCACGGAAATGGTAAAATCAAAGGGCCTACGGAAGATCTCAGATGTCGCGTATACGAAAAACTAAAAGAGACAGATTATAATTTATTTTGGAATTCAAGTAACACGCTAGATTATAGAATACAGTCCACAGAAGAATATGCAACTAAAATAAACGAAAGTAAAATATGGCTAGCAACAACCGGGCCCGTCCATGATGTCAGTCCAAGATATTTTGAAGTTATAATGTCAAAGACTCTGCTTCTTTGTAATAAGATGCCAGAAGCTTATGAAGATATTTTCGAAGACGGAAAAAATTGTGTTATGTTTAACAACGACCTTTCGGATTTTCATGAAAAATTAAATTTTTATCTGCAAAATGACAAAGAAAGAGAAATTTTAGTAGAGAACGCGTATAGTGAGTTTGTCAATAAATATACTTGGAAACACATGGCGTCGAGGCTGCTGAGCGAGGTCAAGTGTCTTTCCAAGTAATAGCTGATTTTGAACAAGAAGTTGCCAAGTTTTTCGGCGCGCCTTATGCTGTAGCTGTCGATTGCTGTACACACGGCTTGGAGCTTTGTTTGCGATATAAAAGCGCTAAAAACATAACGGTGCCAAAACACACATACCTCTCAGTACCTATGTTGGCAGAAAAATTAGATTTAGGCATAACTTGGGCTGATAGAGAGTGGAAAGATTATTATTTTATAACAGAGGACATAGTCGACGCTGCGGTACACTGGACACCAAGCAGCTATATCCATGGTACTTATATGTGTATCAGTTTCCAGTTTCGCAAGCATCTAAGCCTTGGAAGAGGTGGTGTCATATTGCTGGATAAGAAGGAAGATTACGATGTTTTAAAAAAGATGTCTTATGACGGCCGCCACCCGGACGTATCATGGACTGCTCAAAATATCGACATAATAGGCTATCATTATTACATGACTCCAGAAACTGCAGAGCTAGGTTTAAAGAAGTTACCTGATGCTATAAAAAAAGAACCAAAGAAGTGGGTACACACTGATTGGGTTGACTTAACAACTTTGGATGTTTTTAAAAAAGGTAGATTTAGAGCAAAGTGAACGATCGAGTCTTATTCATTGGATTTGAAGATTGTGAATATTGCCAAAAAGCTAAAAATTTCTTAGAAGTTTGCGGGTTTGATGTTAAATGGCTGAAGTCTTCAAGAGATAGAGGAGGGAAGCTACCGGAGGAATACGCTAGTTGGCAAGGAGATTACATTTTTCATATGAAATCTTACTATATTCTACCAAAATCCTTGCTTGACAGAGCCAAGAAGGGTGCCATAAGCTTTCACCCTTCTTCACCAAATTATCCCGGAACTGGCTGTCTAAATTGGGCTCTATACAACAACGAAAGTAAGACTGGCATAACTGTGCACTATCTTAATGAAAAAATTGATAATGGTGACATAATTAATGTTTATGATGTACCAATATACAACGGAGACGACATAGAGACCTTGCTACCCAGAGTTCATTCAAAACAGCTGGAGGCTTTTTATAATATTATAGGTCTTATAAAAGAAAAAGGGGAAAAAGTGCTAAAAGATTTATCTGAATATAATAAAGGCTTAAACTGGGCGCCCAAAGCTGGTAGAATCAAAGAAATAGATAAACTACAAATAATAAATTCTGATATTCAAGAACAAGAGCTGAAAAAAGTAATAAGAGCCACTGCAATTGGCAATTTTGGCCCAAAATTATTTTTACATGGTCACGAATTTAGATATCATAAAAGGAAACGTTAACGAGAATGAGAATATTGATTTTAGGAGAAACAGGTTTTATTGGAAAAAACCTTTTTGAACGACTAAAAACGGATCCGGATCATCAAGTAACAGCCACCGCGCGCTCTACTGGTGTAGACCTATTAGATTATAAACAAGTCGTCGAGTGTTTAAAAGAAAATAATCCAGAGGTCATATACAACTTGGCTTCTCACGGCGGGAGCTTGCATTATGTAAAAGAATTTGCAGCAGATGTTTTTTCTGATAATGTGCAGATGGCTTTGAATCTCTACAAAGCCACAAAAGAAATATGCCCCAATGCAAAGATAATCAATCCGTTCTCTAATTGTTCATATCCAGGCGATAGCGATGTACAAAATGAAGAAAACTGGCTAAATGGAGGCGTACACGAGTCAATATTCTCTTTTGGCAACTCTAAGAGAAGTATTTTCTATCTTTCGTGGTGTTACCACAAGCAACATGGCATAAAGACGGTAAATCTTCTGTTTCCGAACACATTTGGCCCGGGCGATTCGTGTGATCCAAACAAAACTCATGCTCTTAACGGAATAATAATACGAATGTTAAAAGCAAAGAAAGCTGGCGACAAGGAATTCGTTATTTGGGGTACCGGTTCACCAGTTCGTGAGTGGGCATACGTCGACGACTTTATCGAAGGACTGGCACGAGCCATGGACATTGATCATCTAGAATACCCAGCAAACGTCGGTCAGCAAAAGGGCTACTCTATTCTAGCTTCGGCTAAGATGGTCAAAGAAGCTTGCGGCTTTGAAGGGGAACTTGTACACGACACACGCTTTCCCGATGGCGACCCTGTGAAGATTTTAGGAAACTCAAAATTTAATGATTTGTTTCCAAATTTTGAATTCTTCGATCATGAAGAAGGAATAAAAAATACTGTCTCATATTATATGGACAAACTACAAGGATAACACAATGAAGAAGATTTTTATAACCGGCGGCGCCGGCTATGTTGGTTCTGCGCTGGTACCTCTCTTGTTAGAGGGCGGATACGAAGTAACTGTATACGATAATTTGATGGTCCACGGCGATGGAATTATGCACAACTTCTTGAAGCCTAATTTCAAATTTATTAAAGGAGATATTTTAGACGTCGATCTTTTACACGAGTCTATGAAGGGCCATGACGTTGTTATACACCTAGCGGCGATCGTAGGCTATACTGCATGTCGAAAAGACGAGAAATACAGCTTTGAGGTGAATCACGAGGGTTCAAAGAACGTCGTCGCCGGCTTGGATGGTGATCAGCTTATTGTATTCGGATCGACTGGTTCGAATTATGGTACCGTCGACGGTGTGTGCACAGAAGAGACGCCCTTAAACCCTTTAAGCATCTATGGTAAAAGCAAAACGATGGGCGAGGAAGAAGTGCTTAAGTATCCGAATAGCATTGCATATCGCTTCGCAACTGCTTTTGGCTTTGGTCCGCGGCTGCGCCTGGATCTTTTGGTTAACGATTTAACCTATTCAGCTTTTATGCAAAAATATATTGCAGTTTATGAATCTCACTTTATGAGAACGTTTATTCACGTTAAGGATATGGCAGAAGTATTTAAATTTGCCATTGAAAACGCTGATAAAATGAAAGGAGAGGTATACAACGTTGGTTCAAACTCTATGAATTATTCAAAAGGTGATGTTTGCAAAATGATTCAAGAAAGAACCGACTGTTATGTACATTATGCAGATTTTGATGGCGATGCTGACAAACGAGATTATATTGTGTCGTATGATAAAATAAACAAACTTGGTTTCGACACTACAATTACAGTAGAAGAGGGTATCGATGAACTTATTAAAGTGTTTCCTTTGGTAAAGATAGACAACAAGTACAGGAATTAACGTGACATATAACCCGGTTGTTGGTATAGTTGGCCAAGGATTTGTGGGTCAAGCTTTAAAAGAAGGGTTAAGCTCTTCTTTTCTAGTAGAAACCTATGACAAGTTTAAAGATTCGTCTTGTTCTAGTATAGAAGAACTTTGCGCAAGAACTAGTGTTATTTTTGTGTGTGTCCCAACTCCGATGAATAAAGATGGGTCTTGTAACGTCGATATTGTCAAGGAAGTTGTACAAGAAGTAGACAAGCATTCCAATGGTCATGTGTCAGTCATCAAATCGACTGTTCCTCCTGGCACAACTGCTAACTTAAACAGCGTTTGCAGAAACTCTCAGGTAATTTTTAATCCTGAGTTCTTGACGGAAGCGAATTATATAGAAGATTTCAAAAACCAAAGCAGAATAATCATTGGCGGCCCTCGCCCGGGCTCCACGACAGTCAAGAACCTGTATAGAAAAGCTTTTCCAGAAACGCCAATACTAAAAACAGGCTCAAACACTGCAGAAATGGTAAAATACTTCACAAACTGCTTTTTGGCAACAAAAGTTAGCTTTTCTAACGAAATTAGACAAATTTGCGAAAAAATTGACGTAGATTACGATAAAGTGGTAGAATATGGTCTATATGATGAAAGATTGGGAAAAACGCACTTCTCCTCTCCAGGTCCGGACCTAAAATTTGGTTTTGGTGGTTCTTGCTTCCCAAAAGACATTAATGCTTTAATATCATTTGCTAAGACTTTAGATATTGATCCGGCAGTTTTAGAATCTGCTTGGAAAAAGAACTTACAAGTGAGACCAGAAAAAGATTGGGAAAAGCTTCTTGGGAGGGCCGTCGTCGATGAGTAAAAGACAAATAGTGAAAAAGCATCTTTCCTTTTGGGAGGATCACGCGAACAATGAAGATTTTTACCGTTGGTGCGCCGCCGAGGATTCCCAATTTAAAATAGACGTAAGAAGGTTCGTACGTGCTAGAAATTTTCAAAGTGTTTTAGATTGCGGCGCCGGCTCTTTCCCGATGCGCGCCGCTTTTCTACGAGATAATCCGGATATAAAATATACTGCAACGGAAATTACCCCTAAATATGTTAAATATGGGCTAGAACAAGGTATAGATGTTCACCACTGTTCGCTGGAAGAGATGCCGTTCCAAAGCGAAACGTATGATTGTTGTGTGTGTTTAGACGTGTTAAATCACCAGCTCGAATATGAAAAAAGCATAAAAGAAATGTTGAGAATTGCAAAAAAATCTGTAATAATAAGCTTTTTTAAATCTTTTGAGGAAGACATTAACTGTTATGAGCACAAGCACTTCCCCTACAAAACCGCTCCCGGCGAAAAATTCACGAAGAGCCTTTTAGATGAATTTAAACACACAGATCTTCACAAACAATATTCAAAAAATATTGCGGAAATCTTTGATTTTGCAAGAACAAGATATTTGCAACATATATCTCCAGTCCCGGGATCTTCAATCGATCCCGGAGAAAAAATAGAAAAAACACGAATTGGAACCCTACAACATAAAATTATTAAAGATGATGAAACAGTGTGTGTTTACCATTTTTTTAATTTTGAAAAATTACAAGGTTTTTTAAGTACTTTAGGCCTTTCCGACTGGGTATACAGACGTTCCGCATGCGGCACTGTACTCCTACACATAGACAAATGAAATTAGACAACAAACAAATATTTAAACAAAACCTTAAAATGATTGAGATAGAGATATACTCATACTGCAACCGAGTTTGCTGGTTTTGTCCAAATTCTTTCATAGACAGGCGAACGGAAAATAAGTTTATGTCGGAAGAAGATTACTTGGATATTCTACACCAGCTAGTCGAGATTGATTATTCTGGGGAAATAACATATAGTCGCTACAACGAGCCCTTGTCGAATAGACCGGTTTTTATCGAAAGAATAAAACAAGCAAGAGCTTTGTTGCCTAACGCTGTGCTCAAAACAAACACAAATGGAGACTATATTACACGAGATTATGTAGAAGAGTTAGTAGAAGCCGGCTTTAATCAGTTGTGGATTCAACAATATTTAGGAAATGATGAAAAATACGACCATGCAGAAGCTAAAAACAGGATAGAAAAGAAGATTGAAAAATTAGGCATTCCTGCTAAAAAAATAACAGACATTGACGGATGCAAGCTGGAGTATGATTTATCCTATAGAGGCATGATAATACACATAAGAGCACGAAATTTTGAGCTAGATGGCTCAAGCAGAGGAGGCACTGTGCCTATCGCTGACGATTATCAAAGAACTCAAAAATGCACTCAACCGGTTAATAATATGTATATAGACCACGATGGCAGTGTGATGGTTTGCTGCGCTTTAAGATCCGACGTTCCGGGTCAAGAAAGCGGAATTATGGCAAACATTAAAGACGGAAAGCTTTGGGATATTCACATGAATTCTAACTACACGCCATGGCGCGATCACCACAAAGAAGACGGCCCAAAAGAAGGCTTTTGCAAAACTTGCAGAGACAGCGTAAAACCTAGTTATATGGAAGATTAGATGAAAGTAGCAGTATTAATAACAGGGCAACTTAGAGATTATAAAGTTAACTATACAAATCACATCAAACATTTGATAGAACCAAACAACGCAGATGTTTTTGTATATGCATGCACAAAGAACACATTACACTCCTGCGGCGACTCATTAGACCAGAAATATTACATGACTAACGAGTATGCAGAAGAGGAGATAAAAGAGAGTGTAAAGGAAATTTACGGCGATTATCTTAAAGGCGTGATTGTCGATAAAAACGAAAAATTGCCAGAAGATAATTTTGGCACTTTGGGTTATTTTAGAACTAGAATGCAAAACCAGATAGACAACATAGGTAAAGGCTTCGAAATGGCAAAAGAACATGCCAAGAAGAATAATTTTAAATATGATGTTATTATCAGGTCTAGACCAGACAATTCTATGTATCTTCGTCCCGTCGATGTTTCGAAAGCAGAATTTAGAGAAAATTTACTTTATAGTACCGTGTTCACGCCATCTGGACACAGAGACATGTGTTTCTTCGCCATGTCGGATCCAAAAACTTTTGAGAAGTATTGTTCTTATGAATATCTCAAAGGAGAGGATCCAGAGCGTACAGATAGTGACTTTAAATGTACGGAGCATGCTTGGGAAGACTACCTAGTCAGTAAAGGTGTACAAGTTGCTTATGTTCCTGATGTTTGTCGCCCATTTACAGGGTTTGACAAGGCCAAGCCAATAGAAGACTTCCCACACAGGAACAAGGATGAGAAGTTGATAGATTCTGAAGGGAACTTAGTTGATCAGGTACTGCCGTAATGGTAATAGTGCACCTAACAAATGGCTTTGGAAACAATC
>TARA_R110000824_G_scaffold326043_2_pt1 | contig 19562 bp, 25 predicted proteins | sample TARA_R110000824 | Tara Oceans TARA_R110000824 (sample SAMEA4397747) | marine metagenome | biome: Polar Biome; feature: [MES] marine water layer (ENVO:01000295) within the mesopelagic zone...; material: water (ENVO:00002006), including particulate matter (ENVO:01000060) such...
TTACAAGGAAGAGGACATAGAAAAAACAATAGAGTTTTTAGAGAGAGAAGAACCAACTAGTGTTGGAGTTCGCAGTCTTAGTTTTTATGGGGGTTTTGAGAACTACCTAACTGGGTTCGAATTGAACAGGGACAACTTCCTAAGAATATTCAGAGTCACTGAAGGCAGTAAATGGCTCACACACCGGCCCCCCACTGTTCAGTATCCGGAAGAACATAATATTATAAAGAAACACATTGATAGCAACACCTTCCATAAACTAACAGGTGTTCAGATGTTCCACTATTCTTATGTTTTTCCGCTGCAAGTTAAGAACAAAGTAGAGTACTACAAAGCAAAGGTCAGCCGCCACAAATGTATAGATGACTACTATAATAAAGTCTATGTGCCTTGGATGCACAGCACTCCATTTGATAGATATTATCTGGAAAAAGAATATGAAGGGGTTCATGAATTCAAGCCAGAATACCGAGGACCTTGCTATACTGAACCATTCGCCGGCAAACACCCAAAATCGATACAGGACAACTTGGTCGATTTAAACAAGAGAATAAAATTGGAGATGAAAGATGAGTAATACTGCTTGGTTTGACGAAACAAAACTACCGAATGCTATGCTTAATTCTGGATTTAAACCCTTGAATCAATCTGACCATTTTGAGTCGCTAAACGAAAGTCTTTCAAAGGCCGAAGGCGTCTCTCTTTTAGATTTGGGATGCGGAATAGCAGAAGTCGCGACGACTTTTCCATCATATGAATACACTGGCGCCGATCTTCCTCACGTGATCGACAATGCATCCAGAGTGAAAAACCCGCAGGCTAAATTCATTAGCTTCAACACTAACACTGACTCACATGATTTTATTGGAGATTACGATATAGTTCTTATGAATAGCTTTATCAGCGAGATACCAGATTGGTATAGGTGCCTAAACAATGTATTGTGTAACTCTAAAGGTTATATAATAATCCATCGACAAGAGGTGACTCAAGAGCCGAGTTATTTGAGGGAATATACAACATACGCTGGTTTAAAAACCACAAACTCGGTCGCAAACTATGAAGAACTAAAGAGGACATTTTATTTTAATGAGTTCGAGATCCTATATGAGGCGGATTCTTTTCCAAACAATAATAGACAGAAGACTTTTCTGATAAAAAAGGAAACTAGCGATGTCACATGATATAATTTATTTTCACATTGGAGACAGTGATTATTTACTCACTTCGATAAAACAACTAAAACATTTTAATCCCGACAGCAGGGTTCACTTAATCGGCAGAGGAGTATCTGAGGAGGTAAAACAACTAGTAAATTTCCATGATTATGAGAATCTTATGTGCAAAGAGGCTGGTAACTTTTTATACAACTTCAAAAACTACAGTACGAACGATGCCAACTTTGAAAAGATCTGTATTCTTAGGTGGTTTCTTATAAAGAATCTGTGTATCGAACAAGACATCACAAGATTCTTTTGTCTAGACTCTGATATTATGGTATATTGTAACTTGAGCGAGGAACTAAAAAAGTTTGACCACAACAGATATAGCCTAACCCACTGTATAGCTGCATCAAGCGCTTGTTTTAATGATATTACTGCACTAAATGATTACTGCGATTTTGTATCAGGCTTTTATGATACTACCAGAGCATCTCAACACTTTATGCTTAGGGGAGACAAACAAAAGACATTTGGACACTATAGGGCTGATTTATTAAATGTGTACCAAAACAGGATAAACAATAACCTTGCCGGAGGTATTTGCGACATGACCTTTTGGGGAGAGCTAAGAACCTTCGATGCCCCCATCATGATCGGCGAAATGTCGAGTGTTTTGGGTGATACAACATTTGATCATAACATTAACTCTCGTGATTTCTTTGAATATGAGAATGGAATGAAGAAGATTACTTGGATAGACGGAGTACCTTACTGCAAGAATATATTCTTAGACAAGATGATCAGATTTAATACTCTCCACTTTCAGGGGTATAATACTAAAAAACTAATGAAGGAATATAGAACATATAATGAATGACCACAAAGTTCCATTTATATCCCCAGAACTTTTCCTGAGAAGAAGAGTGGCCATCGTCGGCGCGAGTGGAAATTTATTAGACTCTAAGTTTGGCGCCCAAATCGACTCATATGACGAGGTAATCAGATTTAATCGTTCCCCTACTGATGGATACGAGCAGGATGTTGGCACCAAAACAACTTTAAGGGTTGTTAATAATCACGTCTTTAATAACAATGATATAAGCAAGGAAGGCTATTCTAACTCTCCCCCAAACTTTGTAAGAGATTTACGTAATAGTCATATCTTATACGTTGCTCCTGACATAGGACCATGGCACAATAAGGAGACAAACGCACACAACAGTAACAAGCTGTTTCTGTTTGATTACTCTAGTGCCGGGAATCTTAAGAATACTTTCAAATACCATGAAGATAAGAATCTTCAAGTTGGGACAATCGGAATACTACTTTGTATCTCGGCAGGTTTAAAGCCCGATTTATTCGGGTTTGACTTACAGCCTGTTGCTAGAACACACTATTATCAAGAACGCCCAAAAGATTGTAGTGTGTGCCATAATGCCACTGAGGAACAAAAGCTGATTGTCAGAATGAGAGATGAAAGCTTTTTAAATGTTATAGAGAAATGAAAATATTTGCTTGACGGAAGTGTTTGTTCGTGTTATATTATAATATAATATAAAAAAGGAGTATTTTATGAAGAGCGTACAAGACGTGTTTGTTATAGCTGAAGTAGGAATCAATCACAACGGAGATCTAGAACTAGCTAAGAGATTGGTTAGGGAAGCTCACGAAGCCGGCTGTGACGCAGTAAAGTTTCAAAAAAGAAATATAGAGTTAGTATATGCGCCAGAAGACCTAGATAGACTAAGAGAAAGTCCATTTGGTACCACGAACAGGGAACAAAAACTAGGCCTTGAATTCTCAGAAGACCAGTACAACGTCATTGACTCCTATTGCAAAGAACTAGGCATTGAGTGGTTTGCATCATGCTGGGACGTTGAAAGTCAAGAGTTCATGCGCCGTTATAATCATAAGTACAATAAAGTTGCATCACCAATGCTAAGGGTGAAACCACTGCTTCATAAGGTTGCAGAGGAGGGAAAATACACTTTTATCTCAACTGGGATGAGCACTCTAGAAGAGATCGATGAGGCGGTGCAGATCTTCAAGTCTTACGATTGCCCATTTGAGCTAATGCATTGTAACTCCTCATATCCGACGGCCAATGAAGAGTCTAATCTAAGTACTATGAGCACTCTAAGAGAGAGATATCATGTCAATGTGGGCTATAGTGGCCACGAAAGAGGAATCCAGATTTCTATCGCTGCTGCTGCCCTCGGCGCTACCAGTATTGAGCGCCATATTACAGTCGACCGCTCAATGTATGGCTCTGATCAAGCTGCATCTTTAGGGCTGACTGGCTTAAACAAGTTAGTTCGAGATATTCGCACGATCTCGCGAGCACTTGGAGATGGAGTTAAAAAGATCTATGAATCTGAGATGCCAGCCCGAGAAAAACTATCGACTCCGTATTGGTATAAACTAGCTTTGGAAAATGATGAATCTAAATCATAAGATCGCGCTGGTAACCGGCGCCTCCGGCGGTTTAGGAAAATCAATATCCCAAAAGTTAGCTAAAAGCGGTGTACAGGTATTCTTAACTGGTAGAAATACCAAAAAACTTAAAGAACTCTTAGAGACTAACGAATCTTATATTGGGGCGGAAAGCCTTGATCTAAGAAACACAGAAAAAATCAAAGACTTGATCAACAGAGTCCGCCCAGATATCTTGGTTAACTGCGCTGGCATTTTTCCAGTTCAATCAATCGAAGACACAACAGAAGAAATTTTTAATGAAACATTTGAAGTCAATATTCGAGCACCTTTTATCTTAACCAAACAAGCCTCTTGTCACATGAAAGACAAAGGTTGGGGCAGGATCATTAATATTGCATCGTCATCAGCTTACGCTGGGTTTCCAAATACTTCTGTCTATTGTGCCTCTAAACATGCTTTATTGGGATTCTCTAGGTCATCTTATCATGAGCTTAAGAAACATGGGATAAGAGTTTATAGCTTTTCCCCCGGATCAATAAAGACTAAAATGGGGCGCCAAGTAGAAGGCCAAGACTACAACACTTTTATGGAACCAGACGAGATCGCTCATTTTATTGTAAATGCAATAAAGCATGACGGCAATATGATATCAGAAGAAGTAAGACTAAATAGGGTTTTTATACAATGAATTTATTTTCTGTCAAAGGTAAAATTTGTTGCGTCACCGGAGCAGGAAGAGGAATCGGATACGAGCTAGCAAAAGCTCTGTCTCAATCCGGCGCAATTGTAGTAGGCCTCGATCTAGAATACTCGGAAGACAAAAGTGAAATGGCGCATGCCGTCACGATAGACCTAACAAAAGACTCATCGCCATCAACAGTTTTTAACTTTATTCAAGAAACATATGGAAAGCTTGATATATTGCTAAACTGCGCAGGTATCACTCTCCCGCATGATGGAGAGTTTCCTATTGAGTCGTGGGATAAAACGTTTGCCATCAATGTCGACGTGCCATTTAAACTTACGACCGCTCTTGTGCCGCTGATGATAAAGTCTTCATCGCCAAGCGTTATTAATATAACTAGCTTAAACGCGTCATTAGCATTTCCGAATAACCCTGCTTACGTTGCTTCTAAGTCTGCTTTGGCAGGACTGACACGCTCAATGTCTTTAGATTTAGGCCCTAGGAATATTAGGGTTAACGCAATCGCTCCGGGATATATTAGGACTAAGATGACGGGCGAAAGCTGGACAAACCCAGAAAAAAGATCTCAACGATCCGCTCACACCGTTCTTAATAAATGGGGAACTCCTCAAGATCTTATCGGTCCTGCTTTATTTTTAGCTTCCGACGCGTCATCATATGTAACAGGGCACTCGCTATTCGTAGATGGCGGATGGTCAATTAAGGGATTATAATGACAAATGATATAAAATTTGTCCCCAAGGGATGGGGATTCGAAAAATGGATTGTCAACTGCGAAGAATATTGTGGTAAGCTGCTCTACTTTGTTAAAGGCAAACGATGCTCATGGCACTATCATATTCTAAAAGACGAAGTATTTTATATTCAATCAGGAAGAATACTGATTAGGTATTCGGAGTCAGACGATTTGAGTGGCTCCAAAGAGATCGAATTAGGGCCCGGCGATAGGTTTCATGTATACAGGGGGCTCAGGCACCAGATGCACGCCTTGGAAGACACGGAACTATTTGAGTTCTCAACGCAACATTTTGACTCCGATAGTTATCGGATAGTTAGAGGTGATTAATGATTATTTATGTTGATATAGATGAGACAATATGTGAATATAATGAAGGTAGAGAATATCCAAAAGCAGCCCCAATAAAAAACAATATTAGAAAGATTAACTCCTTGTATGATAAGGGAAATACAATAGTTTACTGGACAGCTCGCGGCTCCACAACTGGTATTGACTGGACCGATCTAACAACGGAGCAACTAAAATCATGGGGCGCCAAATATACAGATTTGAGATTAGGCAAACCACACTACGATCTATTCATATGTGACAAAGCAATTAACACTTTGACTTTTTTTAAGGAATAAAAATGAACCTAGAGACGATTAGAGAAAAAATTAAAGGTCCGGCGTTTGCAATAATAACACCATTTACAGAAGGAGGCAAGCATGTTGACTGGCCAGCTGTAGAGAGATACACACAATTTTTATATGAGGGCGGCGCCAAGGTATTTTATGTGATGGGTTACAATAGTAGATTTAGTATACTATCTGACACTGAGATCATGCAACTTAATACTGTTGTCACACGCACAGTCAAAAGTTATAACGATCCGGACTGTGTGGTAATAGTGGCCGATCCACTACATTGTTCTACGCAAACCTCTATTGATTTTGCAAAACATGCAGAGATGATTGGAGCCGATGTTATATCTTTAATCTTTAGGGAAAAAGTTTATTTCGAAGAACAGGTCTACAACCACTATAAAGAGGTATCAGATAACTGTAATATTGGGATTCTGATTCATGAAATGCCGCTTAATAATGGCATCCCCGGCCAACCACCAAGAATTGATTGGTCATTAGAACTGCTGGACAAGATAGCAGACTTAGAGAATGTGATTGCGATCAAAGAAGACGCAAAAAAGGATGAGTATACTGATAAAGTTTCTCGTAAGTTGTGTGATCGACTGGCTGTAATTACCTCCGGCTACGGAATGAAACAGTGGATGAAATTTACGCCGCATGTACATAGCTGGCTATCAGGAACGGGAGGATTTAATCCAGCTATTGAGGTTGATTTCTATGAAGCTTGGTTGGTTAATGACATCGACAAGTGTAATGATATTATTGAAAATGTAGAGCTACCATTTAACACGATTAAAAATAGGTTTGGGTGGCACTTGGGGATCAAATCAGCTATGCATGTAATGGGAGTTATGGATAGACAGGAAAGAATGCCACTCCAGCAGTTGCCAGACAATGACTTTAAGAATCTGGAAAAAATGATGAAAGAAATCTCAAATGGATCTCCCTATCTGATCCGGAGAACAAAATGAAAAGATTGGCAGTAATACCCGCCCGTGAAGGTTCTACGAGACTAAAAGATAAAAATATTTACCCTTTGGCCGGCCAACCGTTGATTCGTTGGGTAGCAAAAGCCGTTGTTGAGTCTGGATGTTTCGACAAGGTTGTAATATCTACTGACAGCGACAAAATATTTAGTGCGGTCCAAGACTTGAATGTTGAACGTCATCATCGACCAACAGAGCATGCAACGGTTAAAGCAACAGCACTTAATGCCATGATAAATTTAATGGAAAACACCAAAGAAGAATACGATATCTTTTCTTATTTTCTCCCAACTTGTCCGTTTATCTCTTCTGAAGACATAAGACGAGGCGCGTCATCATTTGAGGATGGTGTGGACTTTGTTCTGAGCATGACGGAAATCCCAGAAACAATTCAACTAGCATGCGTTATGAAAGAAGATTGGGTTATGCCAGTGTTCGACAACCTAGAAGCCGGCCTCACTAACAGTAAATTTATTAAAAAATATTACAAACCAAGCGGCGGATTTCACATGGCTAGATGGAACAAGTTGTTAGAAAGCAAAAACTTCTTCAAAGGCAATGTTAAGGGGATATTAATCCCCAAAGAAAGATCAGTTGATATTGACGATATTTATGATATCGAGATGGCTGAACAACTATGGCGCGCACACTATACTGCATGAGGGTACACAATGTTAAATTTTGAAAATATAGGCGAAAGGTTCGCTGAAGTGGTCCACAGTAATGTGTGGCAAGAGCTTCAATTAAAGTACAATAAATGTAATGATATATATGTACTTGGCCATGGCGGCAACATGGCCGTCGCAGATCATACTGCTGTTGATATGACTAGGCTTTCTAACGGTGAAAAAAATGCAATATGTCCGGGCAGCTGTGTTGTCGCGACATCATATATTAATGATACCAATTTCGACCAATGGATGGTCGCATGGCTACAGTCCAGAACCTCAACCAGAACTAAATCACAAATGTCAAAGTCGCTAGTGTATGGGATCTCTTCTTCTGGAGGATCGAGGGATATAATCAAAGCACTTCAATGGGCCTCAGATAATGGTATGGAAGTCTGCCTAATAACTGCAAAGCCAATAGACTCAGAAATAAAAGGCCTCACACAAGTGGTCTTAGGGGTAGAATACTATCATACGGCTGAGTGTCTCTCGCTTTTACTTCAGTATGAGTTAACACATGGTTCTGGCAATGTCTGTCCTCCTATCGGTAAAAACTCTCCTGAAGAGCTAGAGAAACTAAACTGGAAGGGCGGCAAGATCAGAAAGCACAGCTATCCTGATGAGAAAATTAATATTGGTATTGATTTCGATGGAGTGATTCATAAGTGCTCTAAAGGATATTATGACGGAACAATATACGATGAACCTATTGAGGGCTCCTATGAGGCATTAGAGCGCATCTCAAAAGATTACACTATCATAATAAATACATGCAAGGCCAAGCCAGATCGAGGCCTAGTAAATGGAAAGACTGGCGTAACCATGGTCTGGGAATGGCTCAAAAAATATGATATGGCCCAGTTTGTATCGAAGGTAACATCTGAAAAACCCCGCGCACGAGCCTATATTGATGACAAAGGAATAAGATTTAAAAATTGGAAAAACATGTTGATTTCTTTGGAAGAATGTGATATATTATAAATGAGAAGAAAATGAAAAATGACGATGATGTAAAAAGTGTATTAGAAGACGACGGTCTCCCGTCAGAATCTTTAGACTCATTTCACCAATATGAAAATATAACAACTGTAAATCTTGAAGATCTAAGAGATCAATTAGGTATGGGATCTTGGGCTGTAAGAATAGCCTATAACGAACTCTTCGGAGGAGTCGTGATACAGCAACAACCCGGCGAAGGAAATAGAAAACACTTCCATCCAGACGCTGATGAAAATTGGGTTATATTAGCTGGAGAGTGGGAGTGGTGGATCGAAGGTCTGGGCACCCAAAGAGTTAAAAAACATGATATTATTGTAGTGCCCAAGGGTGTGCCGCATCACATTAAGTGTGTTGGCGCCACGCCGGGCGTCAGGTACGCCATTACGCGACCTGATGTTAATCATGTCTATCCTGATGTTGAGCAGAATGAACATTAAATTTAATTTTCAAAATAAGACTGTTTTGGTCGTCGGTGGCTCAAGAGGCATTGGACGAAAGATCGTAGAAGACTTTTTAGACTCCGGAGCAAATGTTTACTACATATCCAGAGTTAAGTCTCGATGTAAAAAAATATCAAAAGCAAAACATCTAAAGTGTGATATACAAAATGTTGAAGAACTGTACAATACTTTTTCAAAGGTAAAAAAACTTGATTTTCTTATCAATGTGGCCGCAATTAACTTTTGTAAAAAAATAGAAGACATTGATATCGATGAATGGGACAAAGTTTTAGCAGTTAATTTAAGATCTTTTTATATTACTTGTAAATTGGCTATCAAAAAAATGAAGACAAATAATTTTGGTAAGATTGTAAACGTTTCGTCGATAGCAGGACGAAACAAAAGTGTTGTAAGTGGCGCACATTATACTGCCAGTAAGGCTGGTATCCTTGGGCTTACCCGACAACTATCCCAAGAATCTTCACCATATGGTATAAATATTAATGCCATCTGCCCTAGCCAAACAGAGACAGATATGCTAAAAGAGTCGATGACAAAGGCCGAGATTCAAAAATTATCTGCCAATATTCCGTTAAGAAGGTTGGCAGAGCCTCGCGAACAGTCACTACCAGTACTGTTTCTGTGTTCCGACGCGTCCTCTTACATAACAGGGTGTGTATTAGATATTAATGGGGGGCAGCTATAGTGGATATAATGATCACAGGCGGAGCCGGCTTTATAGGCACGCACTTGGCTAGTAAATTAAAATCAATTGGTCACAAGGTCGTATTGTGTGATTTTGACGAAAGATTTAGAGAGTATCATCATAGCAACTTTAAGTGTGTTTCATGTGATATAACCAATTATGAATCTGTGTCGAAATTACCAAAATGTGATGTGATATATCATTTTGCTGCACAAGTGGGCACTCTCGGCGCATTAGATAATTTAAATTTCGATCTAAAATGTAATGCAGAGGGAACGCTTAATATTTCGAAATTTGCAGCTATGAATAATGTAAAGACTATGATCTACTCTTCAAGTATGGCTGTATATGGAGAAAACGAAAACGCCAAAGAAACAGATTTGTTGCAGCCTGTGTCACCATATGGCATAAGCAAAATGTGTGGGGAACATTATGTAAGATTTTGCAACCAGTTGAGTCCAACAATGCAGTGCGTAACTTATAGAATATTCAATTGTTACGGCCCACATCAAGATACAAAAAATTTAACCCAAGGCCTCGTAAGCATTTTCCTAAATCAGGCCATCAATAAAGACGTTATTGAAGTCAAAGGCTCATTGGATAGATTTCGTGATTTAGTGCATATTGATGATGTGGTAAATGCAATGCTATTGCCGCTAGAGAATAAAAGTGTGAAAGGCACCTACAATGTATGTACAGGAACTAAAACAACCTTAAGAGAATTAATTCAACTGATACAGAAAGTAACTAAAAGGCCGGTAAAGGCAGAAAATATAGGTGGTCACTCTGGAGATCCTCATGGAGTTGGTGGGAACAATTTAAAACTAACTCAACATGGTTGGCATCCCCAAGTTAACATCAAAAGAGGCATAATAGAATGCTTTGAGGCATTAATAAATGAATAATGGACTATCAGCCATTATAGCGGTTAGGAAAGGTTCCAAGCGCGTTGTCAACAAAAATACACGCCCTTTTGCAGACTCCAGTCTGTTAGAAATCAAAATACAACAATTACTGAGGATGGATAAGGTAGATAATATTTATGTAAGCACTGATTGTGAAAAAATATTATCTATAGCCAGTGGATATGGCGTTAAAACAGATCTTAGAGATCCTTATTATGCCTCTGATAGTGTTTCCATGAACGAGGTATACGAGTGTTTAGCAAAGATGACACAGGATGAACACATTTTGTTTGTGCACGTAACAAGTCCGTTATTACTAGATGATTCTCTTAATGCATCTATCGACAAATACTTTTCTTTGTCTGAAGAATATGACTCGCTAGCAACAGTCCGTCAGATGCACGAATATATTTGGCATGATGGCCAGCCAGTTAATTATGACCCAAACAATCATCCAAGATCTCAAGATCTACCCAACTATTACGCTCTAAATTTCGCAGTTAATCTGATAACCAGAAAAAGTATGCTTTCTAGAAAAAACATAGTGGGAGATAAGTTTTACCCATTTTTATTGGATGATGTAGAATCAACTGATGTTGATACAGAACTAGATTTTAAGATAGCCGAGTTTATGTATAATGAAAAATTACAACAAAGATAAATTTGTTATTTTGGTATCCGCCGGCCCAACAGCCCGCGAAGTAAGATACTCAGACAAATACTATACTTGTGGTGTTAATGTTACGCCCAAGCTCATTGAGAGAACTAATTTTTGGGTTGTTAACGATGCTTGTTATTTTCAAGATTTTTGCGAGAAAGAGTTGAGGTCGATAGATAATTTAGCACTCCCAGAATTTCCTCACAGCGTAAACGGTGTTAACATGCATCCAAGCGCACAGTTTAATTATGAAATTGTAACTAAACAACTCAAGCCATTTATGAATATACATCCGTTCAATATTCATACGAGCAGGAAATTTAATTTACCTTTTGATCCGGAGATAGTTTACTTTGAGACTAAAAGCTCTAACGAATCAGCGCTACGGTGGCTTATACATCATGGCTTCACAAAGTTTGTTTCTTTAGGTCAGGACCCAGATGGCAACTATCACCACAAAATGCACTCACGACCAACGAAGAGCGGAGGCCATGTAGCTATAGCTGAACCACTAGACAATAATAGATATAGACAGGTTCGGGACAGAATGAAAGCTATAATTGAAGAAAACAATTGTTTGCTAGTTCGTTGTGTTTTGCCATCAGGGCACATGTTTAATGAGGCTGTTTGGGATCGCATCGAGAGAATGAAAAATGAAAATGGATACAAAGAACTAGAGGTAGCCGAATAATGAATTTGAACAATCTTTTTACTCTGGTGATACCAGTTCGGGATCGACACTTTAATCTACAATCAATTATAAAATACTATGACGGCCGCCCCTATCGGAAAATTATATATGATGCCAGTGTTAATCCATACGATGGGTATTTGGGGGACCTAGAATACTTTCATGCTGGGCCAGAATTTCAACATATGAGCTATTTAAACGTTTATAAGATGGTTAAGACCCCTTATCTTTTAAATTGCCCAGACGATGATATTATGACTCAAGAATCAATAGATCAGTGTGTCAACTTTTTAGAAAATAATCCTGACTATTCAGTGTGTGACGGGGAGGTGGTGGAATGGACTCCAAATACAAATTCTGTTTTTCCCGCACCGAAGCCCGATGTATTCCGCGCCAGAGTTCTTTGCGATTGGGACTCCATGGATATTTTAGACCGTATCAGGTTTGCTGTTGTGTGTTGTAGTAGGGGTTGTATGCATTCCGTTGTTCGAACAAAAGATGCTGTGGACATAATGCAAAATTTCATTAATAATCCTTGCATCTGTCCACTAAACTTTTTAGATAGGGTTTATTTATTTGCATCTGCTTGTCGAGGAAAGATTAAAACTTTGCCCGTAGTACAGCATGTTAGAACATCAAACCAGAGGCCAGACGCTGACAGAAACATGTTTAATCCAGATATTGCAAAAGAAGAAATAGACGGATATGGTTTAAAATTAGATGTTTTGATGCAAAATAAAATTGATCAAGAGCATTGTTCAACATTTGCTCATTATTTATCCGAGCAAGCCGAAATGACCGACATAGATGCTGTGGAATGGGTTATTGAACTATACAAAGATCATTTTGCCTTGCGGAGTCGCCATGGCGGTGGCGGCTACTATGGACCACCTCTTCCATTAAACACGGTGGAAATGCCATGCTCAAAAGACGAATCATCTAAAATAGTGTCCGAGGCTATCGCTTGTATGCAGATGGGAGTTTAAATGAAGTCATCATATAAGAAAAATCATTATGGTAATGTATTTAGGGCACTAGCCACATCAACAAAGCCTAAAAAAATTGTAGAGTTTGGCATTTTAGAGGCCTATTCATTAACAATATGGGCAGAATCATGCCCTAAAACTACGCAGATTTCTGCATACGATATTTTTGAAGATTTTCCGTACAATGCGGCTGATTATGAGAGTATTGTTAATAAATTTAAAGGATACAGCAACATATCAATAAACAGGGCTAACTTTTTTGGCGCCGAAGATACTTTTAAGGATGGCGAGATAGACATATTACACATTGATATAGCAAATGACGGGGATGTATATAAATATGCGATAGGCCATTACATGCAAAAGGTATCACACCGCGGAATTTGTATATTAGAAGGCGGCTCCGAATCCCGTGATAATGTTTATTGGATGAAAGAATTTAACAAAACAAAAATCAAACCAATAATTGAAGAAGAAGCGCGCCGAATAAAATATGATATTTTAGTTTTAGAAGACTATCCCTCTATTACCTTGATTACTCACAAAAAAGGAGAAAATAATGTCACAAGTTAATGATGAAATGATACCGTTATTTAAGGTAAATATGCATCCCGATGCTCACAAAGAAGTGGAGAAGGTGTTGATGTCTGGGTATATTGGTGAGGGCCCGAAAGTAAAAGAGTTCGAGCAAGGATTGTCTGATTATCTGCAATGCAAAAATATAGTGGCTTTGAACTCGGCAACCTCTGCATTACACTTAGCTATATCTATGATCAAGAGGAAACCAGCTAGTGATACATGGCCCGGCGTATTCGCAGGTGATGAGGTTTTGACAACCGCTTTGACTTGTACAGCCACCAACTGGCCAATATTAGCAAATGGCCTGAATATAAAATGGGTGGATGCAGATCCAGAAACCTGCAATTTAGACCTCCAAGACCTTGAAGAAAAGTTATCTGAAAAGACTAAGATCATCGTTGTAGTCCATTGGGGAGGGTACCCAGTTGACCTAGACCGCTTGAAGAAGATTCAAGAAAAGTCTCTTGAGTTATATGGGTTTTCTCCGTTAATAGTTGAAGACTGTGCTCATGGCTTTGGATCAAAATATAAAAATCTTTACTTAGGAAATCATGGCAACTACGCTTGCTACAGTTTTCAGGCCATTAAACATCTGACCTCTGTAGACGGCGGAGCCCTAGTGCTACCAAGTCAGGAAGAATATCAAAGAGCTAAACTTCTAAGATGGTATGGAATTGACAGAGAATCAAACAGAAAAGATTTTAGGTGCGAAGAAGATATTCCGGAATGGGGCTTCAAGTTTCACATGAATGATGTCAATGCATCAATCGGCTTGCACAACTTAAAGTATGTAGATGCAGCAATAGAGCGCCACAAACAGAATGCGAACTTCTATGACCAGAATCTTAAGGGTGTTGGCGGAATTACTCTCCTCCAAAGACGCGTCGACTGTGAATCTTCTTTTTGGATTTATACCTTGAAGGTTGAAAGACAGGAAGATTTTATGGCTAAGATGAGAGACTGTAATATTATGGTATCTCGCGTACACGAGAGAAACGACAAACATTCTTGTGTGCAAAAGTATAAAAATAACTTGACAAACTTAGAAAAACTGGTTAAAGAGATGATATGTATTCCTGTTGGTTGGTGGGTCACCGATGAGCAGAGAGAATATATAGTGGAGTGTATAAAAAATGGGTGGTAAGATAAATTTAGATCATGCCATGACCGGACCGAAGCTTTTCGATTATAATATTGAAGATTATGTCTTCGTAGAGGCGCTTTCTAAATGGTTCAAGTGTGATGATTTAAGCGAAGCGCATAGGGACTATTCTAGCGATTTCGATGTATTAACATTCGAGACAGATCAGTCAACTATATTTCATAAGACATTCTATTCAATGCCTAAAGATAGCAAATTTTACACTATCTACAATACTTTTGTTAAAAATGAAATTCAAGAGCTTTTCGACGAGGAAATAATCTATCAACGGATTCCTACTTTCAGAGCACAGGTGCCAAATAATCTTGGAGTCGCTGAATGGCACAAGGACAAACAATATAATCACTCTTCCAAAGAAGTGAACATATATCTTCCATTAACTGATGCTTATGACACTAGTACAGTATGGACTGAGACACAAGAGGGATTAGAGGATTACGCTCCACTGAATGCAACCTATGGCGAATATTATGTTTGGAATGGAGCAAATTGGAACCACGGTAATAAAAAAAATAAAACCGGAAAAACAAGAATAAGCATAGACTTTAGAATTATGCCGATTTCAAAATATAAAGACAACCATCGCACAAGCACTAGCAACAGTACGAAGATGACAATAGGCCACTATTGGTCCAAACTTAACAAGGAATAAAGAATGAAAGGTATTATTTTAGCCGGCGGCACCGGCTCTAGATTACATCCACTAACCAAAGTTACAAATAAACATTTGCTGCCTATGGGAAACTATCCAATGATTGTCCATAGTATCAAAAAATTAGTCAACGCTAAGATAACAGATATAATGATTATTACCGGTACTGAACACATGGGAGACATGATTTCGCTACTGGGGTCGGGAGCGGAATATGACTGTAGTTTCACGTTCCGTGTCCAAGACAGGCCTGATGGTATCGGAGGTGCCTTGGCTTTGTGTGAAAACTTTGTGGGAACTGATTCCTGTGTGGTTATTTTAGGGGATAATATATTTGAGGATACCTTGAATCAGTATGTTAACGAATTTATCCAGAACAATAGAAGCTGCCAACTGCTTTTGAAAGAGGTTCCAGACCCGGAAAGATACGGCGTTGCAACTTTTCAAGGCAACAGAGTAACTAAAATTGAAGAGAAGCCAAAACATCCAAAAAGTAAGCATGCTATTACCGGCATCTACATGTATGATAATAAAGTTTTTGATATTATTAATACTCTTGCTCCATCAGCCCGCGGCGAATACGAGATAACTGATATTAATAATGCTTATATCCATGCAGGCGAGATGTTTTATAAGGTTATGAAGGGCTGGTGGACCGATGCTGGAACTTTGACGTCCTATCAAAAAGCTAATCAACTTGTGACATCCCACCAATCGGAGAGAGAAAGATGAAAAAACTAATTTTTGGTTCTGGCAAAGTCGCCAATATTATAACTGATGAAGACAGTATTATTGTACCCAAATCCCGGTGTGATATTACCGACCTATCTGCGGTCTCCTTGGCGATTCAAAATGAAAAACCTGACATAGTTATTAATTGCGCAGCCATTGCTAATCTAGAAAAATGCGAAGAAGATAAACTAAATTCCTATATGGTTAACACTTTGGGCCCTATCAATCTGCTTGCTTCCTGCAAAAATGATAATATCAAGTTTGTACATATAAGCAGTGGATGCCTATTTGATGGTAACGAAAGATCATCCGACGAGCAAACCACCCCAGACCCAAAAGTCTGGTATACGAGAAATAAAATGTGGGCCGATGATTTTATTATTAACTATGGATACGCGAACTATTTAATATTAAGGCCCCGACAACTGATCTCAAAGGTGCCACACCCGACCAATATGCTAACTAAGTTTGCTTCTATGAGCAAGATAGCAGCTATACAGGAAGCAAATTCGATAACGTGTATTGAAGATTTTGCTTTGATGGTTGATCATTTGATAAACTTCAACGCCACTGGGGTATACAATTGTGCCAATGAGGGCACTTTGACGCCCCACGACATTGCCATGGCAGTCAAAAACACAATCAATCCAGATCTGGAAGTGGGCATTACAACATATGAAGAGTTTTTAAGCATTTTGCAAAATAAAAGAGTAAACACGATTCTCAATATTGATAAGTTGAAACTGACTGGGTTCACGCCTAGATCCTCTAAAGAGGCACTTCAGTGGTGTGTGAAAAATTATGGGAGATAAATCAATGAATTTACTGGTAACCGGATGTGCCGGATTTATTGGAAGCCACGCCGTCGAGGCATTTCTGATGGCGGGACATACTGTCATTGGAGTAGACAAAATGACATATGCAGGCAAACCAGAGAATATGAAAACTTTCATCAATAAGATCTTATTTTACAAAGCAGACATTTCTGATTGCGTACAGATGCAAAAAATAATCTCTGATCACAATATTGACTGGGTAATCAATTTTGCAGCGGAGTCTCATGTTGATCGATCAATCGATGCAGCCGATCAGTTTTTGCATTCCAATATTGGAGGTGTCCATTCTTTGCTTGAGGCATGCCGCAAAGAAGGTAGTAGAATGTTTCAGATTTCGACTGATGAAGTATACGGATCAACTATTGATGGGTCCTTCGTGGAAAGCGCTAAGTTATGCCCCCGAAACCCATACTCGGCCACCAAAGCCGCGGCAGAACATCTTGTTACTTCATATTACACGACACACGGTGTTGAATACAAGATGGTTAGAATGAGTAATAACTTTGGCCCAAGACAAGATAAAGAAAAGCTTATTCCTAAGATTTTAAAAAAGCTATCAGACGGCCAAAAGATTCCAATTTATGGCAATGGAAAAAATATTAGAGATTGGTTTTATGTAGAAGACTGCGCCAAATGCATTCTTGAAGTTCTTGACAATGGAAAACCTAATAAGGTTTACAACCTATCATTGAACAATGAAAAAGAAAACCTAGAAGTTATAAGAACTATTCTAGATTTGCTTGATAAAGATTTCGATCCAAGTATAGAGTTTGTTAAAGACCGTCTCGGTCATGACTTTCGCTATTCAATTGACGCATCAAAGTTTGTAAATTTAAATCCTTCAATCAAAGCCACCAACTTCAAGGAAGCATTGTTAAGAACAATAGAGTATTATGAAGAAAAACAATAGAACATTGTTGGTGATAACCTTCTTTGACAGAAAACAGACGCTACAAAAGCAGCTGGAGTTCCTAGGAAGCTATAACGAAGAAGTTGACACTATTATAGTGGATCAGTCAGAGACAACTTGGGGCCGAGCCATACAACATCACAAAATAAAAGCTGTGCATCACTACCCTGCATCTCAATATCACTTTTATAAGATGTGGCAGCAGGTTTGTGATCTATATAAAGACTATTCATTTATATATTGGAATAACGATGATGATTTCGCGTCACCCAAGGGAATAAAAATAGCAGAACAGTTCTTGCTAGAAAATCCAGAGTATTCTGTAGCTCAAGGGCAAGTAATCCAAATGCAAACATACAATGCAATAAACTGGGGATATGGGACAGGCGAATGGTTTAAAAAAGATAAGAAAGATAATAACACTTTGCAGAGAATAGAAAATACTTTTAGACCATCTGTATATGTCAATCCTCATATCTTGACTCGAATGGAAGTCTGGTCCAAGGCTATCGACATAGTGTGCGAGAGCTTAAATAGTGATGCGAGCTTGGGCCCTATCAGATTTTGGGACAAAATATTTACCATGGTTGCAACTTGCGAGGGTTACCGAAAGACAAACTTAAACTGTATTTCGCTGATTAGACTGCATCGTAATCTATCCGGAGCAGTAACTCTCAATAACCCAGAAGTGTCTCCAGTTTTAGAAAGAAACACTCAATACGATGCCATTTTTGATCGACTGAGAGAACATAATCCTATAGCAAATATGTTATATGAAGAAAAGGGTATTGATTTAGATTTGGCACACCAAATAACTGTCTCCGTCTTAAAAATGAAAGATTCAAATTTTAAAATAGATGATAGCATGATCCAAAAGACTCCTGTGTCTGAAAACCAAGAGGAGTTTCGAACTTTAATGGGGATCCTCAACAAATGAAAATCGAACTTATCAAGAAAGAATTAGATAGTAATGGATTCGCAGTCTGTCATGATTTCTTGCAAGGCCAGGCATTGATAGACCTACAAACAAGGTGCGACGGCCTGCTCGATAATACGCTTGACAGTGATTATAAGTTCGGAAAATCACTTCGGATCCGCAACTTGGAAGAAAACAGAATAACAAATCCAGCCATCTCAGCTGCTTTTGAATCCGAGATTTTAGAAAATATTAAGGACAAAGCCTTTCCCGATGGATGTGGCTTTACAGAGATTTTTATAACTCATGAATTTACGGACGAAGAAGGGCTGGCGAGGAATGGTTATCTTCATTTTGACAGAATATGGACATTTAAATACTTCTATTATCTAACGGATGTTAAGAATTCTTCGGATGGTCCGTTGCGAGTGGTGCCGAAATCTCATCATCTAGGGGTCAGAATGCGCTCTAGTCAAGTGGGAAAGCCATATGAATTGCAAAAAAATAGAATCCGGATTGATTATCCGGAAATATACAAATCTATTAAAGATGAAATGACGCCTATTTTTGGAAATGCAGGAACATTAATCATCTTTGATACTGATACTTTCCACATGGGCGGTATTGTAAGCAACAATGGGGAAAGAAAGATATGCAGACTTCACATGAGAAAATAGAAAAATTTAATGATTAGTTTGTTCAACATCAACAATCATGTAATAGACACCTCTAAGTATACTCACCTTCTGCACGGTGAAAATGTAGAGAATCTTGAGGATACCCTAAAAGACTATGTTGGCGCCAAATATGCGTGTTCAATAAACAGCGCAACCAATGCAATATTTTTGTCTTTTCTAAATAAAAGCGTGACAGTTGATGTACCGAGCATTATTCCTCCCGTCGTCCTTAATGCTATCGCGACAAGTGGAAATCGAATTAACTTTGTTGATAATGTAGATTGGGTTGGAAACTCATATACGCTTCACGATTTTGGAGACTATAAGATCGTTGACTCCGCACAGAAACTTGAAAAGAATCAGTTTAAAAAAGAGTGTAACCCTCAAGA
>TARA_R110000824_G_scaffold120706_1_pt1 | contig 19509 bp, 21 predicted proteins | sample TARA_R110000824 | Tara Oceans TARA_R110000824 (sample SAMEA4397747) | marine metagenome | biome: Polar Biome; feature: [MES] marine water layer (ENVO:01000295) within the mesopelagic zone...; material: water (ENVO:00002006), including particulate matter (ENVO:01000060) such...
TTTACTTCAAGCGGATGGGTTTGGGTAGTCCAACCTATTCCTCCTAGCACAGAATGGATGGCGAATGCTTACGTAGACTCAGAGTGGCCGTGGGAAGGCACTTGGGACGGAGCCGTTCACAACGTTACACCAAATGAATAGAAAGGATTATAAAAAATGCATAAGTTCCTATTATTACTAGGGATACTCTTCTTGGTTGGATGTTCTGGTGGGGAACAAGTTTCTCCCGCAGATAAGGCGGTTGTAAAAGAAAGCCTCCCCGCCCCATCTAGCTTGATAGAAGATGAGGAAACTAAGTTAACTATTACCGCTCATGAATTAGTCAAGGGAATTAGTGGAAACAACATTAAACAAAACATTGAACAGTACTTTGGAAAGTACGCTGAGATTACAGGAGTAGTTAAAAGAATAGATAAAAAAGTGAATTCTGTTGATGTAACACTAGATGGAGAAGTAGACGGAACATTAAGTGGGGTAACTTGTCGTATCAACCTATCAACAGTTGATAATGTTAAGGTGGGAGAGATTGAAACAATATACGGACAAATAAAGGCTTTAAAAGAAGTACCGGGAAATCAAGTTCAAGACCAATTAATGATTCAATCATATGCCCAATTGGTTAGACCCTGTTCTATGATGCCCCGATAAAGGAGTGTAAAAATGAAATTTAACCTAGCTATTCTAAGCACAATTGTACCTTTAATTGTGGTTGCGGTAGGGTTGATTGGTTGGGTGGTAAGTATAAGGGCAGACATAAATGTGGCGCAAGCTCAAGTAGTGGAGATAAGGGAAAGCATTCCACCACTACAAGCAGAGGCTAAACAATGCGCCATAGAGATTCATAACTTACATGAATTGATTAAAGACATTGATAAAATAGAAGAAGTGGTTGAGGATATAGATGTTCTAATATTTCAGATTGGGACACTAGCAGAGGATGTAGATGAGTATGGCCCAGAGATTGAGGTGTTACAAAGGAATCTGGCCCTAGCTAATGACCAGATGAAGACGATTATGAGCGACCACCAGTATATGGGCGACATGCTATCTGAATTAGGGAAGTCACAGCCGTCAGGAGAGCGTCGAGATTACGGAGGGTATGGGGGCTATTAAGTGAAATTCTTACTAGCCTACGGATTATTAACGTTGTTTATGGGAATAGGGGTTTTGTTTAATACAGCACAATCGCCTTCCCATGCGTCTAATGGTATATGTCCAACAGCAACCCCACCTCCTCCTACAATGACATGGAAGGAATTAAGTACAACATATGATGAGTGGGTTCCCTATCCCGGAACCGGACACGATACAAAGAAGGGATGGATTAGAGCCAATGATTTAATAGCCCTTAGAAATAATGCCCTACGTATAGGTAGTGTAAATATATTGCAAACTTATGAGTATAATGTTATAGCAAGAAGGTATGGATTAAGAATGACAGTTATGGGCAAGGAGGAATATGGGTTTGGCCCCATTCAAGGTTTCCATACCGTATTCGGGGGAGTGGTAATAAAAAATGAATGGCTTCCGAAGAGGTTGAGATGAAACAGTTTTTCTTAGAAAATATGGTTAGCATGACCTTATCAATACTCCTTGGTTTTTCTCTGGGGTTTGGGGCAGTAATTTTATACTCAGCCCCCAGAGATACTTCCGATGAGTATTTTTGTTTTAAAGGGGAACTTATAATATACCCACAAGACCACTCAAGGGTGATGGGGGAACAAATGGTTTGTGCCAAGGATTGGGCACTCTCCAATATGTATGGGCCTGTTGGAATATTACAAGATGAATTAGAAAAGGGTAACGATACTACTCTTTCATTTAAAACTTTAGATGACATTAGAGGAGAATATCAAGATAAGCAACGCAAGAAAATGAATAATGAAGGTTTACTCAAAAATAACTAAACATAAATAGAGGGTATTTTGATGTCATTCAGTACTGATTATATTGTTCAAGCTATTGAAGAAGCAAGAAGATTAACCCAACAAGTCCATGATAATTCCTTTGATTTCGATAATGAATATGCAAAACCCAACAAAACTGTGGATACCCTCAGGTCTGTTTTATTTAAATTAGATGTCGCCCGACATGCAGTTAAAAACGTGGCGACAAATTAATGTGTAAAAAGAACAGAAAGCAGATGGTGTTTCACAATTTAGACGGTTTTCAGACAGATATAGATAAACTACAAACCCACATATTTAAATTGGATAAAGATTGGGAAAACATACAACCACTAGTAGTAATGTTAGAAGAAATTAAATTGAAGTATTTAGGAGAGAGTGATTATGGAGAACATATTTGACATCTTAACAGAAGATGAAATTTCTAATGTAATTAATGTCCCACAGCTTGGTAAAATGTGGTATCAAAATTCTCTACAATTATTATGTGCTAAACAACAAGAGCTTACTATGAAAAAAATAGCTAATTGGTTGAGGGGTACTGCTTACCTTTTTGATGACAACGACCAACTTGAGGCCGCTACTATATTTAAATTGGCTGACGAACTGTCTGAGTTAGCTATTATAAAAGGAAAATAATATGAACGAACTAGTAACAGCATTAAAATCCCTTAAAGCCGATTACATCATGCCCCCTTTAGCTACTACTGTTGAAAAAGATACTGCATGGGTTACTGAACAATTAAGTAGTGCAGGTTGGATATGGGATGGTAAACCCCTCGAAGTTGGTGATAAAGTGCCACAAGTAAAAAGACTCCCCTTGGATACTAAATATCATACCTGTTCTAAAGACGAGTTTATGCACTGGATTGAATGGGATTGGGTAGACAAGAAAAAATACGTAGCAGAAAAATATGATTGCGAAAACTTCGCATTCAGCTTTAAAGCTAGAACAGATAGAAAATTCGGGATAAACACTGTTGGGCTGGTTGTAGATTATTCTGGGGGACATGCCTACAACGTTGTATTATTTTCTGATAGTCCCCCACTCCTATACGAACCTCAAAGTGACCAATGGGTTGAGATTGGGGAAGGTATGAGTACTAGTGAGATGTATAAAATGGAACACGGTTTTATTCTAATTTAAAACAGTTCTTTGTAGAACCTATCTCTTCGTATTCTATCAGCTTCAATGTTGTCATCATGAGTCACGAAGGCACTAAGTAAACCTAAAAAAGTTAAACCCCCAAACGTAAATAGAATAGTTTCTAACATGTAATTGAAATATTCCTCCTAATTTAGTATTCACTTTTATTATACTCCAGATGTTGGATATAATGCAAATTTAGTTGTGCAATTGTAAAATTCGTATATGTATTCTTTTACGTGTAAAAATGACGGATACACCCCATTCCCTACTATAATTGTGTCGATTGCGTGTCCAGTTTCTTCGTTTATGTCTTGAATCAGGTCAATTAATAACCAGCGGATTTTTGGCTCTTTATCAGAAAACACACCAACATTGTATAACAACATTACATGTTGTTTGGAACCTTCTTTTGGAAAAACGGCTTTGTAGTAACACCCCGATAGATTTATATCATCGTAGAGGGGTTCAAAAATTAAATTCACTACTTCTTACCTGTAAACCTCTGAACAAGAGTACCTAGAATTACCCAAGATACAAATAAACCAAAGGCGTACATCAACGGTACTGGTAACGGAACGAAGCGTCCTATACTTAATAGAGCTACGTCTTCTAGGGTATGAATGCTTATAAAGCCCAACATTACAGGACTAACTAAAGTTGTTTTTAAATTACTGAGATAATTAATAATGCTCTTTATCATGAACTAAATATTTCCAACTAATTGGAAACCTCTCATTACAAATTTCATCAATCAATATTGCTACCTGTTGTGTTTCTTCTTGTGCGTCTGGAGATAGCCGTAAGCGGCATACCCTAGAGAAAGCGTACAAGGAGCCTGACCAATACCACTCTGTCTCCATTGATATAGGCAACACTAGCCTAGCCTGTTCTGGTGCAACATTGGCTGTGATTAACCTATTATACAAGGATTCTGCGGTTTTGTGAAAGTTTTCTATATCCAATTGGAAGGCATCATCTATGTCTGCGGAACCAGTAGAACCTTGCTTTGCATTCTCTGGTTTGCCTCTCCATTGGTCTTTAGTTGGGATATAGAAGGTGGGGGTATAGTCTACGTACCTTCTACTAACTTCATTCCACACTAAGCCAATTTGGTGCTTTACTAATTGCCTAGCCACAAAGACCGGGGCAGAGATTCGGAATTGAAGTTGGGGGTGAGCAAAGGGAGTCCAATGCCCATGCCTTGCTAGATATCTAATGAGTCCTTCATCGTTGGCTTGTACTTCATCGTGGTGTTTATTGAAGGAGACTCTGGCAGAGTTCACTACCGTTAAGTCTCCCCCCATGCAGTCTATTAGAGTTACGTCCATAGTTTAGTTGCGTGTCCTCTGTATAATGGTTTCATGGCTTTGGTAGTTGAGGCTACCTTAACTTTTCGTTCTTTAAACTCTGGAGCTACGTCTTTTCCACTGTACCATTTTATCAAGTCTACAAGAGTTCTTACGAACATTGGGCCGTGAAACCCTTCTTCGTATCTAACACAAACTGTGCCTGTAATGGAGTGTGCTAGTTCATGCAATGCTACAGCAGGTGTCCATGCCCATGTTGGTAAACTAATTTTATTTCCGGTTTGGTTATAATATGCTATGTGTCCTGCTGGCCCTCTAACAACTTTAGGAAGACCGCTTGGTCTTTTAATAGTTCTTGGTCTATACCTTTTATACCCTTGGTGAATGAGTTCAGTAGCTTGTTCTAACGTAATCTTTTGACCAAGTATTTCATCTACCCAAAGTACTGCTCTTTCTGCATTATAGACTCTAGTCTTTTGGCTATCTCTGTATTCTAAAACTCCACGTTTGTTTCTAGTCCCCGAAACCTTACCCATATTACATCTCCTCTGCTTTTCTATTATCTATTTTACAGAAAACTATCCGTTTTAGTAACAGGTGTTCCATCAAGTCTTTCTGCAACTAATTGTACCATGTAAGCCATAGTTAAATGACTTGCTATGGATTGCACATCTTCCATTCCCCTATTAGCTAATTCCTGTTCATAGTTTAAGTAAACATTATAAACTTTTTGAAAAATTTGTTCTTCGGTCATTACTTCTTTCTCCTAACAGACTTTTTAACTGGCATATAATCAAAGAAGGGTAATACATGTTTCACATGTCCTGCTGTCTTGTTCTCTCCATTTTTATTAATCCAACCACCCGAACTAACAAAATAGGTACACATTTCCCCACTAATGTCAGTCTTAACAAAGAACGTTTCTGCTCTTCTAACAAGAGAACGAATTCTGTTTTCAACTGTTTTTGTAGACTTAGCATCAACTTTATAAGTTAACACCGGGTAAACTGTCATCCAATCTATTTTTTTATAACAGCGGTCACAATGTCCACAACCCCTAACACCATTATTTATTTTTTCTTCCCCCGGTAAAGTTTTCCCCTTACAGTCCAGTTTTGCATACTCTTTTACAAATTTTTTGGAAGTCATTTACATCCCCTTTTCCTAACTGCTTAATATCATTATAGACTATAATAAAGCATTTGTCAAATTATCCTATTATATATAATACTATATATACAGTTCTTTTATATACTTATCTCTTCTATAGTTATGTTTGGGTAGTAGGTTGTAGCTATAGCTACCTGTTTATTACTGTATGTTATATGCAAATTTGCAATTAGTCAATTTTCGGTGTAAGATAAAAAGAAAGAGGTAGAAGATGGTAAAGCGACGTAAACCAGCAAATAGGGGTACAGAAGCATGGAAAATGAATATTAGTGCAAGTCGTGGAAAAGAATCGTTGTACAAACGAATGGATTTAACTTGCCCCTATTGCCAAGGACATGGAAGAATAGAAAATCCGGGGTATATTTTAAGAAAAAAGAGAGAAGATGCGGGACTTACTCAGAAAGCTTTTATAACCCAATCTAATTATGGACGGACTACTGTTCAAGCAGTAGAGCGTGGATTAAGAAAACCAACTGTAGAAATATTAGAAGAATACAATAAACTAGTACGAAGGTATAACATTTGAGGTTATATGTAGATGTAGATGACACATTAATTAATTGGGTATATGGAAACAGGAAAATATGGGATAAGACTTTTAAAGCACCTGTAATTAGAAATTATCCATTAATTAATAGTATAATTAATTGGCAACAAGCTTGTACCAGCAGAGAAGTGGTTGTGTGGTCAGGTACTGGTGCTGAATGGGCTAGGTTAGCCGCAAATACTTTTTTCGAAGGTGTAATTCCAATAGAGTTTACTGGAAGCAAACATGTTTTGTTTCCTTTACTTACGTCTGCTGATTGGTCTATAGATGATAGAGAACAAAAAGACCGTTGGTATTTGAAACCTTTTGGGAAAGTTTTTACTCCACAAGGATTTATAGATTATGCAAATACCCAAAATTTTCAAAAAAGTGAAAAAACAAACAGTAATAGCTAAGATACTTACAGCGCAGGTTATGCGAGAATCTGATGAAAGAGGCAAAATTCCGAGACTTCCAAAGAATTAAGGTCTACAGAACAGAAGAAGAATGGAGTGGTTACACTTGTGGCAGAGAACTCTCTCATCGCCATTCTAGAAACTTAATCAATTCCATTAGTGAATGGGCTGGAATTGAACCTCCCATAATTATGTTAAATTCTCGAAACCCCAAAGGTCAAATTGCTTTAAGTGCCATAGGTAATTCTGAACTTATAAGAATTCCTCTGTGGGCTGAAAACATCCCCACTATTTGCCATGAAATGGCACATGTAATTAACTATAAACAGGGTAAGCATGATGGGCATGGCCCTAACTTTTGCGGTTTATTAATTGAAATAATTCATGAATTTATGGGTATGCATTTAGGGAACGAGTTACAATGGTTATTTGAAGTAAATTCAATCAAAGTTGAGTATAATAATACTAACAATAGTTTTTGAAGGTGAGTATGACTCCAATTTTTGCTTTATTACAGTTCCTAAATAAACAGGAAAAAGGCCCAGAAGGGGCAACCATTCAAGAACCCCTTGGTCTGGATAAATACCCAACCATAAAACCTAAAGGTGGCCCTTCGTTATCAGGTGGTGGTCAGCAACCCAAACCTGCTGGTGGGGAGTCTAGTGTTGGAGCCATGCCTAGTGACGGCCCTCAGATAGACGCACAATTTCGTTTGTACTTGTCTAAAATTGGTAACAAACCCCCCGAAGGGTGGAAAGGCCCGGTTTACACAGGGGGGCAGGGTAAAGAATATATAGACAGTAGACTTTTAAATCATTCACACATAGAAGAAATGCATCCTTTTGATGGAAAAAAGGGTACATCTTATGGTGGTGTTATTTTCAATAGAGAGGGGAAGGTGTTACTTAGGAAACCGAAAGGTAAAACTGGATATAACTATACAGTTCCTAAAGGCAGAATGAATACCGGTGAAACTCCCCAGCAAGCCGCTTTAAGAGAAGTGAAAGAAGAAACTGGATTTGACTGTGAAATAGTGGCTTCACTTCCCGGCCATTATCAAAGTGGTGTAAACAATAAAATGTTTATAATGAAAGTAGTGGGCGGGGATAAAAGTGCTTTCCAAGACGATGAAACTGAGCATGTTGATTGGTTTGATAGAGCAGATGCTGAAGCCGCAATTAATAAAAGTGAAAATGAACAAGGCCGTCAAAGAGATTTAGACATGTTGCAATGGGCTTACCATTCTAGAGATATGGATGGCCCAGAGGGTTATAATGCCAAAGTTCTTGATAACATACTGACTAATACAAGAGTATCTAAATCGTTTAAGGAAGTAATGTCTGGGGCCGTAGATTATTTTGCAAAAAATAAAGATTGGCCTACAGAAATGACAGTAAAAACAGCCGAAAACGAAAATGAGTTTCATGCCTACGATGACCTGAGAAAGAACTTATATAATCGTTCTTTAAGTGGTACTGATAAAAGCCCGGAAATCGGACAACTAGTTCAAGACCTTTACAATCATGAGGAATATGTAAATCAATGGGGGAATTCTACGCCGTCTGGTTATAGGCAAGGTTCTGTAAGTATGTCTAAAAGTAAAAATCCTTATAATTATTTATGGAATGATTATAAGAATCTACATCTTGGGAACGTGACAGACAGGGGACTTGCTGGGGTTGTGCAAGAATTTATGGCTGAGTATTCTGGACTACCTCAAATGTTTATTGGGGATAAAGATATTACTCCAGACATTGACGCAAATGGTAATATCCTGTATAGGTCAGATGAAGCTAGAAATGCTCTAAAGAAGGCTTACGAACAGTTTCAGAAAGGCAAAGGGCAAGCACAGGGACAATTAGCAGATGTATATGATGCTACAACTGGTGGGATGAAACCGGGTGAAAAATATGATTTTGAACATCCCGGCTGGGAAGAAGTGATAAAGACTGTTGATTTGACGCACAGTCAACGAACATATATTCGAGAGCAACACACAAAATTTGCAAAAATTTATGGCCCCCACATCAAACCGCAACCGGGAGAGCCGCAACCTGAGGATTTTGCAAAATATGCAGACCCAAAGGGGAGGTATGAAAAAGCAGTACATAAGTATAGATTCGACGCAATGGCTAGAGATTTAGTACAAAACCATAGAAAAATCACTAGAGGATTTTTAGATATGGCCTTTCCTAAGAGTGATTATATTACTTTATATAGAGGAACATCTGAACAAGAGTTCGTTAAAGGATTAGCATCTAATGTGGCAAAGTACGAAAAAATGTCGGTTGCGGATGCAACTAAGGTATTGAAACAACAAGGGTATCAGCCTGAGTACAATCTTCAAAGGGGCGATGATGGCTCCCCAAAAAATTTATATGAAACTTATATTTATTCTCGTCCTGCTTCTGGTTGGGCGCAACTCCCTTATGGGACAGGAAGTGTACAGGTTGGGGCGAAAGTACACAAAGATGATGTTTTTTCTATATCTGGTGAGATGAATTACGAACAATTTGAGGGTGAACATGAATGGTTGGTGACTCCTAGAGCAAAGCAACGTGGAAAACTTATGCATCCAACCCAATGGAATGAACACCCCGGCTGGGTTGATACGGATAAGAGAGATGGTATACATGTTCCCGGCATGTTTGATGACAATAAAATAGGAATTCATGTTACTGATTCAAGTGGAAACACTGTGGGGAAATGGGATGTTGGTGTTCCACATCCCGAACGAGATTGGTCGAAAGAAGGTAAGTTGGGAGCTAAACAAGGTACTGCCCCCGGAGGAGTTTTTATTAGTAATGAGGGTAATGAGTATTACATAAAAACTAGTCGGGAAGACCAATCTGTTACTGAAGACTTAGCAAACAGTGTTTATCGACATGCTGGAATCCCTGTACCAGACACTCACCTAATTAATTGGAAAGGGGGAGTGGCCCATGCTTCTAGAATGTTGGTTAATGCTAAAGAAATTAATGCATCTGGAACAGATGTTACTCAACATCCAGATATTATTAAAGGGCATCTAATGGATTGTTTGCTGGGGAATTGGGATGTTGCTGGTAGCGGCAGTACAAATCTTATGTATTCCCAAGGTAATGTCTATCGTGTAGATAATGGTGGAGCCTTAAATAAGAGAGCAATGGGAGAGAACAAATCTTTTGGCCCTGTTAATGTAAATCATCCAATAGACGAAATGGAAAATTTTCTTGATGCTAAGACTAATCCTGACATGCATAAATTGTTGGGAAACTTATCCACAGAACAGTATCAAGATGCGTTACAACCAGTATTTAAATTATCTAATACTGATATAGCCAATTTGGTACACAAATCTGGAATAGAACCCACCACAATGGATAATATGGTTGAAACCCTAATAACTAGACGTAATAACATTCTTCAGTGGTCTGTAAAGAAAGGACTTACCAAGGGTAACACCTACACAAATTTGATTAATAGTTATGGGCTTCATAAAAGTGAGCCACAGATAAGCGAGGCATTAAAGGTTCTAAAAGAACGCCCATCTATGTTTACAAAAGATATTGTTGTACGTGATAGAGAGGATACTGATGATTAAAAATCATGATACTCATTCTGCTCAAGCTATTTATGAGGCTTTGCTGAAAGACCCTGACCTCGAAATTAAGGAGGGCCAAACTAGGGAAGAGGCCGCAAAGATAGAAGCTGAATTTAGAACTAGGCAATATTTTAATAACATGCAAGCTTTAGCCTTAGGTTCCGAACCGTCTGGAGCCATTAAGTCCTTGATTAATTTTGTATCCACCCCTGTTAGTTGGGTGCATGAAATGTTGAATATTATAAAAGAAGCTGGAAGCGTTTACCAACATAAACATGGTCAAGTGGGTGATAAAGAGGATGACCAGTTAGACCTCAAGACAAACCATAGTAGTATTGATTCAGACGGTAATGAAGTTGACGTATTGACTGATGAAGGCAAAGAATTTATGGGGATAGTAAATTCTTTGAGTGGTTCATTAAAGATACCCGCCTCTGGTATAGCCTTTCTTGCAGATGCCGTTAAAACCCACATAAAAACTTATCCAGACAGTCCAGATGGGTGGATAAAGGGAATTTTACACGGTTTACAAAGTCCTACTCAGGGTGCGGCTATTCGTGACAAGTTGGGACTTGGCGAAAACGAGGCTAAAAAATTTATTAATCATTTAGAGATACATCAACAAGATTGGCCTGTTCAACAAAACTTCAACGACTATAAAGGGTCAACAATAGACTACGAACGTTTTGAAAATGGGGGATATGGTAGTGGTACTAGCAAACTACTTTTAGAATCTGGTTCTTCAATTGATAAAATCAACAAGGTTCTAGCAAGTATGGGTAGAGATGAGCGTATTCAGTTTGGGTCAACTAATAAATTAAAGTTTGAGGATAATTCGGGTAATGTTAAGCAATGGAAAGATTTTGGGGAATACGGCAGGGTTCGTTTGCTTCATAAGCACATAGACCCAAACCACTTTAGTAAAGATGATGCAGATGGGGGTGCAATTACTCTCGAACAATTGGGTAAGTATACTGTTGCAGAAGTGTTAAAAGGGTTTTTCCATCATACAGAACAAGACAATGGGTGGCATGATGTTAATGAAAAACAAAAAGACCAGTTGCAAGAGAAGATAGATGAACATCAGGAGAACTTAAAAACATTCTCAGAAAACCAACCCACCGCTAGTGAGATATTAGAAAAATATCCTGATAAGTTTGAATCTATTGATGACGATGAATTAGAGGATATTTTCCATAACTTTGGTAAAAAAGACCCTGCCCATAAAATAGATAAGAGTTTGAAATTCTCTTTGAATAATTATACAATGAGGTATTTACAAGGGGCGAGTGTCCAAGGTGAAGCAGAAAAACAGAAAGTTGAAAACCTTATAGCGGATATGAAGAAAGCTGACCATCTTTTAAATAAGATGAATTTAGTAGATGACCATGGTTATTTACATACTGATTTCATGATGCATTTATATGATGCTATTAAAAACAAGAAGATTTCTTCTAAAAATATTTTTAAAGGCAAACACGACGACGGAAGTACATCTCATTATTGTTTAATTCCACACGCTAATTCGGGAAAAAGTGGTTTAGATGAATTACTTGCACATGTAGAAGAAGCAATAGGCCATCCAGTTCTTCCAGTTATGAGTTCTGAAGTAGCAGAACATTTAACTAAGGATACACCTACTGGTGATGCTTTGATTCAACATCAGTTTGAAACTGCTGATGAACGTCCCCCACTAGGTGTTCCATCTCATACAAGAGATGAGATTGATGAGTTGTCTGAGGATTTAAACGTATCAGATGAGGATGCCCATGAATATGACCATCCAAATCCATTTCAACCTGCTACAGCCTATTTCCAAGATTTGTTGAATAAGTCTCAGGACTATGCTTCTATTTTGAATAATCCTGCGGCAGAGTCGGCTACCCCCGGAACTGATGTTAATGTACACGAAACCATGAAAGAGTATTTGGCAGATAATGTAAAAAAGATGAAAGAGACTTGGGATTCGTGGTATGGGAAGATGTCTACGAGTCCTGAGGAAGTTACTAATAAAGCAAAATTAATTTCGTCTATTCAAAATGATATGGCTGAACACATGATAAAAAACCAAGCTTTAGCTCACATATTATTGAATGATGACTTACCTCCGACGTTGTTCAACAAAGAAGCGTTTTTAAATGACCAGTCTGTTACCCACCCGGTCGCTAAAGGGATGAAAGATTTGTTAGATGGCGTAAAAGAGTTATCGAATTTAGATAACTACGATAGTAATGAGGCGTTGTATAACGAAAATCACTCTGCTAAAGTGGCTAATGCTGTTAATAAAATAAAAAGTGGGTTGTTGAAATTGAAACAAGGAACTCAATCTTCTCCATCTTATATAGCTGATGCCATAGGTAAGAATTGGAATGGTGTAGATAATTACTTTGTAAATGATGCTGTTACTTCTTTAATGGGGGGTTTGAATGCAGAAAGTTGGGCTGACATATCTGACGACGAAATACATAACATGGATGTTTTTGGTACATTTCATAATGCGGTAGTTAGTGACGGACATGAAGGTCTTGATGAAGATACGATAGCAGAAATTAATAATATTAAGGTTAGTAATGTTGTTAAACCTGTGGATAAAGACCTAATAAAACAAATAGAAGGTGGGTCTTTCCCAGAGGCTAACATAACAGAAATAGCTAAAATGTTGCGTAATACACTTAAAAATGCACAAGAGGACGGTATCTTTAATCCCACCCATGCTTCTGATATGGAGAATAACCCTTCTTATATAGCAGATATGTTGCTTGATTCTATACGAGTGGATTTAGAGGAACATCCTGAGTTATATCCTCATGCCCTTCATCATATTATGTCTGTTGTGGGCGAGGCATATAAACAAGCTAAGTTTCTTGACACAGCATCAAGTAAAGGTAATTTTGACGAAACAGAATTTCCTGTATCAAATGTTGTAAGTAACATGAATCATCACATTAAAACACGTTTGGAAATGCGGAATGATATTTCACCAGAAATGGCAGATAAAGCTGAGTTGTATGATGCCATTCGTACGCACATAAAAGCAAAGACTAATACTGAGTTTAATAGCCCGGACGCATTCCATACTCAAACTATGTTAGATAAGTTACTGAAGTCTAAAGATTCTGTGTATAATGGGATGAACTCAATTGAGTCTACCGCACAATTTAAAAAAGATTTGCTTGATTGGTTTGGCTCCCCACCACCAAACACCCCTCTGGGTGATTATATGGGGAAAATAACCGACACTTTGGAACACTATCATAAGCAGTCAGATAAGTCTGATAGTGGTGACCCAAGCTTTACTTATGATGATGATTTTAATGGGTATAATTCGATTCATCATGAGGCTATGAAGACTGACCCTGTGTATGCTAAAGCTTTTGAAAAATCTTATCCAGATTTGTCAGAAGCGTGGGTTTCAGATAATGGAAACCATGCGGGAATGGATACTGCTACATCAGAAGTAGATGATGGGACTCTGGCCCCCGATAGACAGAGCAAACCAACTTCTTCTAACAGAATGAACGAACTAAAAACACAATATGATTTGCTAAATCATATACAGGATGCAATGTTAGGGCCGGGGAAGGCCGAAGCCGTAAAGCAAGGTAAAGATGTTGATGACCTTCATGATGAGTATATACAAAATCTTAATGACATAATATCAGATATGCAAACTGATGGGGTTAGTGATAAGGATATTAAAGACACCATTAAAAATATTGGTGGTGGTGTAGGTGATACCGATTTCTTACTTAGTAACCTTCCTATTTTTTCAGAAGAACCCCCATCCGATGAGGAACCAACTACTGAAGAAACTACGGATGAGCCGAAGCCCGATGAAGTTGTACCACCAAAACCTGCTGATGAAGAGGCTCCCCCTCCTCCCGGTGATGAAGATGAAACTGGAGAGGAAGAGCCAGATGAACGTACCAAACAAGAAATAATGAATGAACTGTTTGGTGATGACCAAGACAGTAAAGCGGCACAGAAATATAAGAAATACTTAGATAAACAAGACGCAAAGAAAATTGATTCTTTACATGAAAAACACGTTATTGGTGCTATTGAACGTAATGCCCAAAAAGCTAAACAAGAAAAAGTTGTGGCAGAACAACAAGCTCAAAAAGAACAGGAACAAAAAGAGAAAGAAGAAAAAGCCAACAAAGAAGAAGAAGCTGGTGTTCTTCCTCACGATGCTAAAGGGGTTGAAGACAAAATTAAAGAGGGTGAATCCCCCAAGAAAATAATGCGTGATTTGATGGCACACAAAAAGAATCTTGGTGAACACATGTCTCCTAAGGATATGAAAGACCATCAAGATGCTATGGATGCTGTTTCCAAGCATATGAAAGACCATCATTGGGGAGAACTTGATGATGAAGAACAGAAACATGGTGATGACGTATACGGTGAAAATCATATGAAAGAAGCCGAAGAACAGGATGCTAAAGATAAGAAAATCGAAGAGAGTTATAAGAACCACATAGAAAGTGATGATGATGAACACGTAGGGAACAGGCAGAACGCCTTTGACCAAGGAGAACCCGGTAAATTTACGGAGTTTGATGAAGAGGGCAATCCTACAAAAGACCATCATCTAGCTTTAGATAAGCATGGAGAATCATCTTTTGAGGAACACGAACATGGGAAAGGCCCAAAATCACCAATACTCGTTAACCCCTTGGGGAAGTTCTTCGATGAAAATGGTAGACCATTAGGACAAGGGGTTCTTCATGATGAGGATGAGGAAGGTTCTGATTTGGGAGGAGGGGAAGACACCCCTAAAACTGGCCCACCAGACCCAGAAGTTGCTAGAAAAAAGATGTTAGAGGGTTATGTGTGGCACGAAGAAACTCGCCATTGGATAAAGAAAGAATCGTTAGACCAATTAAAAAAGGGTTTATCTGGGCCTAATCATGCCACGGCTATTCATTCTGATGCCCAGATACAAACACCCGGACAAGCTGTACATGACAACCCATTTGCAGTAGATGAACATGGAAACGCAACAGATTCTAATTTTGTGCTTCATAATGGTGGTTTGCATCAGGTTGGTTCAGCTTCTGAGAAAGCCCCTCAGTATTCTAACAATAATCATTCTAAAAAGGCGGCATTAGGACACGCATTAAAAGGTAATTTACCAAATAAAGGTAGCGTACAAAATTTGGGTTCAAACGCATTACATTCTAGCGGAGTGCTAGGAAAGGTTGGGATAGCGGGTGGAAAACATCATAATGCTAATCCTGCCCCTAAACCCGCAGGTGTTAAACAATCTTTCTTAGATGGTTACAAAGAGGGCAAGGGAGACGCCCTTCCTAAATGGGCAGGGAAACCCCCGAAAGGTAAAGGGGGAGGATTTTTAGGGTTGTTTAAAGAAGATACTGATACTGATTCTGCCTTAGAAGAACTCGTTAGAAAATACAAGTAGATTAGTATAATATATATAGATAACATGCCAATAACAGAAAAAAATGGACAATGGTATTGGGGAAAGCAAGGGCCATTCGATAGCCGTAATAAGGCTGAAGAAGTGGCTCAAGCCGCATATGCATCAGGGTATAAAAAATCCATTGATGTATTTACCAATATTTTAGAAAAGGGATTACCTAAAGGAGCGGTTTATTCTAGTAAAGTTTCTCCACCAAAAGGTAAAGAGGAATTTGAGACACCATCAGGCACAAGATATTGGGTACGTGATGCTAGAGCAATGACTGCTAGACCTTGGAAAAAAACTACTGTAGGTACACATGTTCTAGAAAACACAGATAAAGATGCTAAAATTTTGGATTATGGAGCAGGGCCAAAAGCTACACAAACCCAGAGATTAAAGGATGCGGGGTTTAAGGATGTAACGGCCCACGATTTACCAGAAAGTAGGCAAACAGAACATCATACAGAGGATGCTTTAGACCATAAATATGATGTTGTAATGGCTAGTAATGTACTAAATGTGCAGTTTGATGATAAACAGTTAACTAGCACATTAGACCAATTAAAAGAAGTATTAAATGATGATGGGCATGTTATAGCTAATTTCCCATCGACACCTAATCATCATGAGGACATTAAGACTCCTAATGAAATGGAATCTCGTTTAAAAGACCATTTCGGTGATGATAAAGTAGAAAAATTTAAAGCTAGACATTGGAAGATTACTAAGGCCAATATAGAGGATAATATGAATTCATATAAAGATTTACAAAATTTCTATAAAGAATCCTATGACATGGAAAAAGCCCAGAAAGTTAAAAATCCTTGGGCTGTGGCAAGGTCTATTGTTGATGGGACTGCTCGTAAAGTTGGCTCTTTGTGGGAAGGTAAAATAGACCCCGGAGCGGATGAGGAAGAAAAACGTTCCATGATGGGTAAAATTGTGGCTGGAATTGAAAGTAATAAATGGAATAAAATGATAAAATCTGAGGAACCAGCCATTCAAATTCAGAAAAAGTTATCCCCAGCAATGGCCGCATTAGCAGGATGGTGGTTTGGTGGAGATGTACAAGGCATTGCCAGAGGCATGAGCGAACCATCAGCGGCACAACAAAGAGAATTTGAACGACAGGTTCAAGCACAAATGCGTCGTGGTATGAAAAAAGCCTCCGCTTTAGAGGAATTACAAACACATTATTCAGATTCTAGTGATACCTATATTCGTAGAACTCCTGTACAGAAAGGTGTACAGGCTGATGACGATATAGATGTACAAAAAGCTGGTAGTTACATGTCTACATCAAGCGGGCAACGATTATCAGTTCCCCCAAGACCGGGAGAACAATACAATAATTTTACCCATAGATGGGAAAAACCTGAGAACATGACACAACATAAAGTAAGCCAACAAGGGAAAGCTCGTTTATCTAGAGCATCCGGTACTGGTGGAATGGAGCGAAGCGTTGGAGGTCACGGTAAAGGAGCCGCTAGAGAAGCCTATAAAGGCAAAAAGGGTGCGGAACGTGGCGAAAGGCTTGGCCCAGAAAAAATTGAAGAGACGAAAAGGAGAAAATCCGATGCCAGCGAAAGCAAGAAAAAAGACACAAGAAGAAGACACGATATCCACGATACCAGAAGTAGATAGAAGATACATAGCGGAAATAGTTTTAGTTAAAGAACCTTTAGCAAAGAATGTACTTGCAGGTCTGTTTGTTTATAGGGACTCTACAGGTAGCTTTACATTTGAGGATAGGTATCCAGCGTGTGAAGCAGATATAGAAACACTAATGGAAGGTGATTTAAGTATTACTGATGACTTGGGTGGAACCACCTTTGTATCAGTTAATGAATCCCCAAAAGATTGGGTACTTAATTGTATCCTATCCAATGAATTTTCTGGAAAACCATACGGTATAGAAAGGGTGTACGATTTAGATGAAGCTGAATAATTTTTTAAATGATGAGCCTGTTAAGCGTCCACAACGTCGGGTTTATAAGTTAGAAAATGAAGCTAAAGAAAAACAGTTAAACTCGCAAATTGAAGAATTAGAAAAAGAACTACTTAGATACAAGGAACTAGAAGATACATTTGATGATTTAAAAAGAACTAATAATAAGCTTTCTGATTCTCATACGGATGCTAATATTTTGCTTAGTCAATCAGAAGAACAGAATAACATATTGAACATAGATTTAACTCAGGCTCAGTACAAGTTAGATAAACTTCCTGAGTTAGACGAAACTATTAAGGGGCTAAGAGGTTCCTTATCGGCTAAAGAGAATGAATTAGATAATATGCAAAAAGTAGCGCATCAACAGAGTTCGGATTTACAAGCGCACCGTTCTCAAATTGCTGGATTGCAAGATGAAAACGAACAGTTGTCTACACAGTTAGGTGAATCCGTAAGTCATAAAGTGTCTGCGGAAAACGAATTAAATAGCATTAAAGAAACTTTTGAAACATTATCAAGTAATGTTGAGATGTTTGGAAAAGAAAATAACGTAGTTAAGAAAGAATTAAAAGAAACTAGAGACGTAGCAAATTTTTGGAAATGTGAAGCAGAAGAAGCAACCTTACAAATTGAACAACTAACAGAATTAGAACGTAGACTTAGACAATGGGTAAGTGATTGTGAAGTATCAATTAATAAAAATAAATCCAGTAACGAAAACACAACAAATAAAAACGAAGGGTTACAACAAACTGTGGCTGAAATGGGCAATACAATTGATGAATTAATGCAGGAACTATCGTATGTAAATGCAGTTAATTCTGAATTCAGAAAAGAGTTAAGTACTCCTAGATATATGTCTATGGGGGCCATTACAGCAAAAGAGGGCATCACAATGCCTTTACTAAAGGAAAACCTTCGTAAAAAGTTCTTGGGAAATAGCGCACCCACATTATTAAAGTTTAAGCATAAGGAGCTTGCGTAATGGCTACAAAACCACTATGGAGACAAGAAATTGAATTAATCCAGAATTATGCAAAGCATAAGTCTTTTACTTTTACCACTAGTGGCAGTAGTGTAGAAACGGTAGTTAATCTATCGGGAATCATGGAAGAATGTAATAAGATATCTTTCGTTGTTGAACTAGGTGATGCATATGTTGAGTTTGATGGCGACGCTACAACTTCAACTATGTTCATTCCTCAGGATGAGGGGTATTTTGATAGTGATATTTTTATTGGAAGTAAAATAAGTATTTTAAGGGCCGACAGCACGAATGTCCGTATTCGTGGAATTTTATGGGGGCGATAGACTAAATGCCAATGTATCGGAACGCACTAGTTGGTGGTGCGGGACTTAAACGAAATAAAGTTAAATATACTGGACTTGCGACTGATTTAGTAGATACAGATTTAACTTCGGTATCTAGTGATGACGATACGCTTGCGTCTGCAAAAGCTATTAAAACAGCTATAGATGCGGGTGCTAGTTCTCTTTCGGCATTAAGTGACACTACTATAACATCTCCTGCTGATGCGGGTTTGTTGTTGTATGATACTGGAACGTCGAAATGGCGAGACGCAACCATGTCAGGTCATGGTACTATTTCCGATACCGGCGCACTTAGTATTACTGACGCTAGTGCTTCTGTAATTACAGGCCAAAGTGCTGAAACTAGTATTGCTGGTGATGATGTAATTATTCTTTATGATACATCTGCTTCCGCTCTACGAAAAATGACTAGGACTAATTTCTTATCTGGTATTGCCGCAAGTGGTTTAAATGATTTATCTGATGTAACTATAGCATCTAATGGTGATGCTCATATTCTTATTTATGATAATAGTGATTCCAGATATGAAAACAAGGCTATTAGTGGTGATATTACTATTTCTAATGCTGGTGTGGCGGCTATAGGGTCTGGGGTAGTAGTTGACGCTGATATAAATGCAAGTGCCGCAATTGCCATTTCCAAAACAGCCCTTGTAGCTGGTACTGGCGTTACCCTTTCCACAAACACGTTAAATATAGATGCCGCACAAACCCAGATAACATCGGTTGGTGCTTTAGA
>TARA_R110000824_G_scaffold118960_17_pt1 | contig 19498 bp, 17 predicted proteins | sample TARA_R110000824 | Tara Oceans TARA_R110000824 (sample SAMEA4397747) | marine metagenome | biome: Polar Biome; feature: [MES] marine water layer (ENVO:01000295) within the mesopelagic zone...; material: water (ENVO:00002006), including particulate matter (ENVO:01000060) such...
CTCAAAAGGGGGAGGGCTAACAAGGCTTAAAGCCCCAGCACCAGCTTCGCCATGATCCCGCGCTGGATCTCGTTCGAGCCGCCATAGATCGAGGCCGCACGATTGTTGAGATAGCGCGGCATGGCCGTCAGCCCATAGGCCGGCCCCACCGGTTCCACATTCGAGCCGGGTGTGCGGGCGGGCATCTGTTCCACATGCGCGTAATAGGCAAGGCTCTCGATAGCGAGTTCGTCAATCGCCTGCGTCATTTCCGTGCCGCGTGTTTTCAGCATGGACGAGGCAGGGCCGGGATTGCCGGTGCGGGCAATCTCCGCCATCACGCGATGCTCGGTCACTTCCATGGCCTTGACCGCGATTTCCGCATCGATCAGTTTTGCGCGGAAGGCTGGCTCGTCGATCAGCCGCTCGCCGGTATCGGCCCGCTCCGTATTTGCCATGGCGCGCACCTTTTCGATGCCGACGCCGAGGCCCGCTGCAAATGCGCCGCCGCGTTCAAATTCGAGCAGATATTTGGCCACCGTCCAGCCGTCATTTTCCTCGCCCACGCGGTTGGCCTTTGGCACACGCACATTGTCGAAGAACACCTGGTTCACTTCATGCTCGCCCGCCAGCGTGATGATAGGTTCCACCTTGATGCCGGGCGTATCCATTTCGAGCAGAATGAATGTGATGCCCTGTTGCGGCTTGCCGCTGGCATCCGTGCGCACAAGGCAGAACATGCGATTGGCAAAATGCGCATGTGTCGTCCAGATTTTCGAACCGTTCAGCACATAGTCATCGCCGTCCGACACGGCTTTCAGTTGTAGCGAGGCAAGGTCCGAGCCGGAGCCGGGTTCGGAATAGCCCTGACACCAATAGTCCTCGCCTGCCAGCATGCGCGGCAGATAGAAATCTTTCTGTTCCTGCGTGCCGTATTTCATCAGCACAGGCGCACACATGCGCAATCCCATGGGCGAAAGGTTCGGTGTGCCATAGCGCGCACATTCCGACGCCCAGATATATTTCTGCATGTCGTTCCAGCCCGTGCCGCCATATTCAACCGGCCAGTGGGGCGCCACCCAACCCTTCTTGTGCAGGATTTTTTGCCACTTCAGGTTCCACTCTTTGTCAGTGAAAACACTGGTGGTCAGCGAGCCTGCCTCTTTCAGCTCCGGCGTCAGATTTTCATCGAGAAAAGCACGCACTTCATCGCGAAAGGCGGCATCCGCGCCGGTGAATTCGAGGTTCATAATCCTGCCCTATGGTCTTTTTGTGGAAGACGCTGCGTCAATCCCGCATTGTCCCCGTTTCAATTTGCATAGAGGCAGTCTGTCGAAACACCCATGCGGCGGCAAGCCTGTTCCGCAGGGCCATTGCCTTTGCGTCTCGTCACAAAACGTGCGGTGGCGGCGAGCGCCCCTACCACAGCTCGCACGCCCCGCACGCCCAGCGGGTGCGTCACGCGCACGCCGCAGGCCTTTTGCATATCTTCCGTCAGCAGATCAATGCCAGCTTGCGTCAGAAGGCGTTGCAAAGGCCGCGCCGCCTTGCCCATTGGGGTGGCATCGCCCACGATTTTCAGGAATTCCTGCACCGTGTCGTTGACGTAAAGTCCTTTGACCTTCTCCGCCATATAGGTATCCACCTCGTCGGCACTCAGCGGCACCCATTTCGCGCCAAAGCCATAGCCCTTGGCCGCGCCCTCGCGGTAATAGCGGTCTTGGTCTTCGCGGCTCATATCCGGCTCGGCATAGCGGATATAGGCCTGCAAGAAACCCCATGCCGCTGTCACATGCACCCATGTCAGAAGCTCGGGGTCCATGGCCTGATAGGCTTTGCCCTCATGCGTCTGGCCGGTCACGCGCTCATGCATGCGCGTCACGCGATCAAAAGTCATCTGCGCGGCTTTTTTCGAGCCATAGGTCACCGCCATGGCCGCCGCGCCTGTATTCACCATCCGCTGGATCGGATCGACCTTGAACGTGGAGTGGTCCCACACGCCCGCCCGCACGGCTGGTTCGGCCAGTTCCAGGATCACAGCCGCGATGCCGCCAGCGGCCAGCGCCAGCGGATTGTGAAACACCTTCCATGCCGGAGAGCCGGGGCCGGAAAGGCCCGGATCGCCCGCCGGTTCCAGAAAATTGACCTGCGGACCACGCGGCACGGGTTTGGCAGCTTTGGGTGGTTTGGCCTGCATGTTCATAGGGTGTCGCGCCTTGGTGAAGCGGTGAAAAATATGCCGCCATTGTAATCCAAGTATTTACTCGGAATACTCGGATTGCACAGACCCCTCCGCAATCCGTCTTCCGGACCCCTAAATGATTGATTTCAAGCCGAAAAAGCTCCCAAAACAGGCCCGTTCCAGAGCCAGTTTCGATGCCATGATCGAGGCGACTGCTCAGCTTTTGGCGTCAGCCCCTTATGGCGAGTTGACCACCAACCACATTGCCGAGCGGGCAGGGGTGTCCATTGGCACACTTTACGAGTTCTTCCCCAACAAGGAGGTGATCGTCGCGGTGCTTGCCGCGCGTCGTATGGAGAAGCTGGTCGAAAACCTGCAAGCCGCGCTGCCCGCCACCATCGGCATGAGCCCGTTTGAGGGTGTGGCGCATATTCTCGATGCAGCTGTCTCGGGCATGGTCGCCGAGCGCGCGCTCTATCATGCGCTGCTCCGGCAAATTCCCTTCGTGCCCCAATTGCCCGAGGTGCGAGCGGCGCGTGCAGCCCAGATCAATTTCGCACAGATGATCCGGGTCCGCGCAGGCACCACGCTCAATCTGCCCGCGCCCGAAGATGATGCATGGCTCATCTCGCAAATGCTGAACAATGCAATTCTCGAAATTGTCTTTCTTGATGTGGGCGAGAAAGCCCGCTCCAAACTCGTCACCGAACTTGCCCGCCTCACCTACCGCATGGCGGTGGGACGCGATCCTTGAGCAGATGGGCATTAGGTGACAACTACAAACTCCGTCATGCGCGGGCTTGACCCGCGTATCCACGTCTTTGCCACGGAGAAAGACGTGGATGGCCGGGTCAAGTCCGGCCATGACGGCATTTTATGTAAGATACTCAAAGCCCCAGCACACCCTTTGCCATGATGTTCTGCCACGCCTTAGTGCGCGGCGCTTCAGGCCGTTTGCTGCGCGAACGCCTCCAGCAACTTTGGAAAATCTTCCATTTCCGGAAACATATGAAAGCTATGGGTCGCGGGCGTTGTCACCCAAGGCAGCTTGTCGCGCGTTCCGGTTTCCATAAACGGCACCGCAAAGGAGTCGGGTTCATCCAGCATGGTGGCGCGAACATTGACCAGAAAGTCTGCCCCGTCAGGTCGGGTAAACAGCCAGCTCATGCAATGGCTGCAATAGAAGTGTCGGTGCTCGCCATGCAATGCACCGATCACCGGATCGCCCGCAATCACTTCAAACGCAGCACTCGGCACAGCCGCACTGAGAGAATACGCGCTGCCGGTCATACGCTGGCAGCCCTTACAATGGCATACCGATGTAAAGAGAGGGGGTGCGCTCACACGAAAACGCACCCCACCACATAAGCATCCACCCTCTTGGGGCAGTTTCCAGTCGCTCATAGAGAAACCTTCATCCGTTGAGCGTTAAAGCCCCAGCACAGCCTTCGCCATGATGTTCCGCTGCACCTCGTTCGAGCCGCCGAAAATCGTCGTGGCGCGTGTGTTGAGATATTTCGGCATGGCCATCAGCGCATGGTCGGGGCCGACAGGGGCGGCATTCGAGCCCCATGTGCGGGCTTCCATCACATCGGGCTGCACGTAATAGGAAATGGCTTCAATGGCCAGTTCCGTGATGCGCTGGTTGGTGTCGGCACCTGTAAGCTTGATCATGGAAGCCGCCGCGCCGGGGTTCTGCCCGTTCGACAGTTGCGACATGATGCGATGCTCGGTGAATTCCACCGATGTCACCTGCACTTCGGTTTCGTCCACCTTGCGGCGGAAGGCAGGATCGTCGATCAGCTTTGATCCGTCGCCGCTATGCTCTGTGCCTGCGATTACGCGCAGCTTGTTCAGTGCATTGCGCAGACCTGCGCCATGGGCAGCGCCACCGCGTTCGAATTCGAGCAGATACTTGGCCACCGTCCAGCCGTTATTTTCCGCACCCACAAGGTTCTTTTTGGGCACGCGCACATCGTCGAAAAACACTTGGTTCACTTCATGGTCGCCCGCCAGTGTAATGATCGGGTCCACCTTGATGCCCTTGGCATGAAAATCATCGATCAGGATGAAGCTGATGCCTTCCTGCTTCTTGGGCGCATCGGGATTGGTGCGCACGAGGCAGAACATTTTGTTCGACTGGTGTGCGCCCGTGGTCCACAGCTTCGTGCCGTTGATGATGTAGTCATCGCCATCGCTCACCGCGCGGCATTGCAGGCTGGCAAGGTCAGAACCCGAACCCGGCTCCGAATAGCCCTGACACCACCAGTCCTCGCCATTGAGAATGCGGGGCAGGTAATAGTCTTTCTGTTCCTTCGTGCCATGGCCCATCAGGGTCGGCCCCACCATCGACAATCCCATATTGGAACCGGCAGGAGCGCCCGCAACCGCGCATTCAGATGCCCAGATGAAGCGCTGCATCACATTCCAGCCCGGACCGCCATACTCCTTCGGCCAGCTTGGTGCGGCCCAGCCGCGCGCATTCAGGCGGCGCAGCCATTCCACACGCAGGTCCTGATCTGCCAGAATGCCGGGCGTCAGACGCGCATGGGCTTTCAGATCGTCGGTCAGATTGTCTTTGAGGAAGGCCCGCACCTCGTCGCGAAAGGCGACATCTTCGGCCCGCATGGCTAGATCCATTTTACTCTCCCGGATTTTTTGTCTCAGCGCGGCTTGCGCGCCGTTATTTTTGTTAAACTGTTCATTCTTTGCCCTACACTATAACGGCGCGCCAATTTCGGTCTATGACCTTGAGCCATTTGAACTCTTTAAATCACTCGCAGCTTCCCCAGGTTGCGGTTTTCCTTCCCTGTTGCCCCGAAAGACCCCCCGACTTTCATGGACCTAGCCAATCAGATCATTCTCATCTCCGCCGCACTGATCACTTTTGCGATTTTCGCAGGCGTGTTGTCGTCGCGCATCGGCGCTCCCTTGCTGCTGGTCTTTCTCGCTTTTGGCATGCTGGCGGGCGAGGATGGGGTAGGTGGCATCCAGTTTCATGATTTCCGGGTGGCCTATCTGGCGGGCTCGCTGGCTTTGGCCGTCATCCTGTTCGACGGTGGCCTCCACACGACGCGGGATGCTTTTGGCCGTGCGTTGACCCCTGCTTTGGTGCTGGCAACTGTCGGCGTCTTGCTCACATCGGGCATTGTCGGGGTGGCTGCCCATTTTGTGCTTGGTTATGACTGGCTCCATTCGATGCTGTTGGGGGCGATTGTCGGCCCCACAGATGCGGCCGCTGTCTTCCTGCTGCTCCATCTGCGCGGGCTTCGTCTTCGAAAGCGCGTCGGCGACACGCTTGAAATCGAATCCGGCATCAACGACCCGATGTCGATCTTCCTCACCCTCACCCTAGTCAACCTCATTGCTTTCGGCCTGCCCGAAGGCGACATGACGGAGATGTCGCTGCGTCTGGCATGGGACCTGGGGCTGGATTTTGTCTGGCAGATGGGCGGCGGGGTGATTTTCGGGCTGATTGGTGGCCAGATCGTGCTGCGCGCGGTCAACCGGCTCAAATTCTCCTCCGGCATCTATCCCATTCTGGCACTGGCCTTGGCGCTTGTCGTCTTTGCGCTGGCGCAAGCCGTCAATGCCTCGGGGTTCTTGGCCATCTATCTCATCGGCACGACGCTGGGCAACAAGCCGCATCGTGCGACGGCGGAGATCAACCGTTTTCTCGATGGTCTGTCATGGCTCGCCCAGATCGCCATGTTCCTCATGATGGGCCTGCTCGTCACACCGTCAAAGCTTGTGCCCATTCTGGTGCCCGCGCTCATCATTGCAGCGGTCCTCATCTTTGTGGCCCGTCCGGTGGCCGTCATCCTGTCGCTCGCCCCGCTGAAGTTCAAACGCGGCGAGATCGGGTTTATCTCATGGGTCGGCTTGCGCGGGGCGGTGCCCATCTTTCTGGCCACCATTCCTATTCTCGGCAATATCGACCATGGCGAAACCATTTTCGGCATCGCCTTTATTTCGGTGCTGGCCTCGCTCGTCGTGCAGGGCTGGTCCATTTCCATGGCCGCGCGTGCCGCCGATGTTGAATTGCCACCGCGCCCGCAGCCGCGTGCCCGTGTCGAGATCGAGTTGCCGGCAGGCATAGACCGCACAGTCGTTGCCTATACGGTCGATCCCATGAGCCTCATTGCGCGGCGTCGTCTCAGGCGCATGCCGGCGTCAGCTTCCGGCACCGAGATCATTTCTGTCATGCGCGAAGGCCAGACGCTCAATGCCACGCCTGCCGATGGTCTGGCCGCTGGCGATATCGTCATGCTCGTCACCAGCACCAGCGAGTTGCCTTCGCTTGACCGTCTCTTTGCTGCCCGCAAGGCGCGTCTGAAGTCCTTGGATATCGGCTCTGTCGATTTCACACTCAGCGCCGATGCCAATGCGGGCGAAGTTGCCGACATGTACGGCTTTCAGGTCACGCCGCATGAGCGCGATCTGACATTGTCTGCGGTCATGCATGCCCGCCTCGGTGCGGCCATTGCCGATGGTGCGCGGGTGCGGGCAGGCACGGTCGATCTTGTGGCTCTGTCCACCGGCGAGTTCGATACACCGAAAATGATCGGCCTCGATCTCGATCCGCCAGCGCCTGCTGGTTTGATCACCCAGTTGCGTGCGCGGATCGACGACGGTATCCGCTCCATCCGCGAACTCTTCCTCGCCGATCCGGGAAATTGATGTAAGCTCCCGCAAAACAATTCATACAGGGAGACGACACATGGACCTCGGACTGAAGGGCAAGAAAGCCATCATCACAGGCGCAACGCGCGGCATCGGTCGCGCCATCGCCGAAACACTGGTTGCCGAAGGCGCCGATGTCGCCATCTGCGCGCGCAATGCCGATCAGGTGGCCGAAGCCGTCGCCGCATTGAAAAAATCCGGCACCAATGTCATCGGCAATGTGGTCGATATTGCAGATGGTGCAGCCCTGCAAAAATGGGTGGCAGAATCTGCCAATGCGCTGGGCGGCCTCGATATCGTCGTCAACAATGCCTCTGCACTTGCCCAAGGCAACAAGGAAGACGCATGGCACGCCTGCTTTGAAATCGACGTCATGGGCGCACAGCGCGTCTGCGAGGCAGCGCTTCCCTTTTTGGAAAAATCCGCCGCCGCCAATGGCGACGCGTCCGTCGTCATCATCTCGTCCATCTCGGCTGCCGAAACAACCAACGGCAATGCCTATGGTGCGCTTAAAGCCAGCCAGATCCACCTTGCCAAAGGTCTGGCGAAAGAACACGCGGCTAAGCACATCCGCTTCAACACGGTGTCCCCCGGCACGGTCTATTTCAAAGGCGGCGTCTGGGGCATGGTCGAAGAGCACATGCCCGACATGTTCAAAGCCACAATGGCCCGCAACCCGATGGGCCGCATGGCATCCCCGCAAGACATCGCCAATGCGACTGTCTTTCTCACGTCGCCCGCTTCAAGCTTCACCACCGGCATCAACATGATCGTCGATGGTGGCCTCACCGGCCGCGTGAATTTCTGACGTTTTCATCTTTCCCTCTCCCGTTGGGAGAGGGAGGAGAGAGCGAAGCGAACGGAGGGTGAGGGTCTTGCTTTGAAATAAGGAAGACCCTCACCCAACCCTCTCCCAAAGGGAGAGGACTTCAAAGCCTCATCCACCTTCTCATCACCTCGCGCGCAAATGCCTGCGCTTCCGGCAAGGCTTCCGCATTGCTCGTCGCCCGCAATTGTTCCGCGTCCGCTCCCTGCGAATCCGCCCGCAGCCTGATCCAGTGTTCTGTCGTGGCCTGCGTCATCTCCAGATGAAACTGGAACCCGTATGATTTCGCCCCGATGCGGAATGCCTGGTTCGGGCATTTCTCGCGCGTCGCCAGTCGCACCGCGCCATTGGGCAGGTCAAACGTATCGCCATGCCATTGCATAATGGCCGTTCCCTGCGCCATGCCACTAAGCAGCGGATCGTCGCTCGCTGCATCGTCCCATGTCTGGGGCAGAAAACCCCATTCCTCGAAACCCATTTTGTACACATCGCCGCCAAAGGCACTGGCCAGCAATTGCGCACCAAGGCACACGCCCATAACGGGTTTGTCGGTGGCATGAAACCCGCGCATCAGCGCGCGCGCCTCCTCGATGAAAGGATAATCCGCCGCCTCATACACACCCATGATCCCGCCCATCACCACCAGCCCGTCATAAGGCTCGTGGTTGGCAGGCACCGGCTCGTCGACAAATGTCCGCACGATCGTGTGTCCCGCACCTTGGCGCGATGCTTCTTCCAGCAACACACCGGGACCGGAATTCACTTCATTGACGATATAGAGAATATGCATGCTTTAGAACATTGTCATTGCGAGGAGCGAAGCGACGCGGCAATCCATCTTCCTACACCTCCCCCAAGAGGAGAGGCTGAGGGCTTCACACCCCCGCAAACCGGTCGCTCGCCCGCACCATCACATCGACAATCCCCGGCTCCGTCGCCGTGTGCCCGGCATCCGGCACAATGTTCAACTCCGCATCCGGCCAGGCTTTGGCTAGTTCCCAAGCCGTGAACATCGGCGTCACCACATCATAGCGGCCTTGCGCGATCACGCCCGGAATGCCCTTGAGCTTGCCAGCGTTCTTAATCAGCTGATCCTGCGGTTCAAACCAGCCCTTGTTCATGAAGTAGTGGCACTCGATCCGCGCAAAGGCCAAGGCGAAATGCCCGTCGGCAAACCGCGCAATGCGTTCGGGGTCGGAATAGAGCGACAAGGTCGTCCCCTCCCAGATGCTCCATGCTTTGGCGCAGGCGATTTTCTCGGCCTCATTATTGCCGGTCAGCCGCTTGTAATAGGCCGCCATCAGATTGCCGCGTTCAGCCTCGGGGATGGGCGCGACGAATTTTTCCCACGCATCGGGGAACATCGCGTCCGTGCCTTCTTGGTAAAACCAGTCGAGTTCGCGCTTCCGGAGCGTGAAAATGCCCCGCAGGATGATTTCCGACACGCGGTCAGGATGCGTCTCGGCATAGGCCAGCGCCAGCGTCGATCCCCACGAGCCGCCACAGAGCTGCCAGCGGTCGATTTTGAGATGGGTGCGCAGCAGCTCCATATCGGCCACCAGATCCCATGTCGTATTGCCGTTCAGTTCGGCATGGGGCGTCGAGCGGCCACAGCCGCGCTGGTCGAACAGAATGATTCGGTAGGCTTTGGGGTCATGCGTGCGTCGCATGGTGGGGTTGGAGCCGCCGCCCGGCCCGCCATGCACGATGATGACAGGCTTGCCGTCAGGACTGCCGCATTCCTCGTAATAGATGCGATGAAGCGCGGAAACCTGCAAAAATCCCGATCCGTAAGGCTCGATTTCGGGGTAAAGCGTGCGTCTGGCGGCCTGATCGAACATGTCCGTCCCAATTCCTCTGCAAATCCGGCATTTCACCCCGTCATTTGGGGCCTTTCCCCATTCGGCCTTGCCGCGCGGGCAAGGTCAAATGGAATCAACCTGTTGATAAGTCACAATAAATGGATGCGCCGCGACGTCCGTCTGACTTATCCTCAGATGCATCCTTAACGAATTATTTTAGTCTTGCCTGACACAAATCGTTGACGTGAATCACAGGCTCGCTACTATATCTAGACGCGCGGTGCTTCGGTGACGCTACCAGTCGAAAATCGCGCAATCATCGAATCAGTAGGTTCTGTCCCTAGCGGGCAGATAGGCGGCGAATTCTATCGCGCCGCTCGGATATTCTTGTGCCATTCGCGGCGGCGGAGCGGGCACGCAGGGGCCAAGAGGGGACTTTTATGCTCAATGATACGTCGAAAGCTGTCGACATGACCGATGTCGAGGCCACGGTTTCCGCGATCATCACCGGCGAGCGTGCGCCGCAACGGTCGGGTGCTCACCGCCCCCGCACCGATATGCGTGCGATCTCCGAGCCGGAAATGCCGTTCGGCGAGCAGGATCAGGTGGTGCAGGTCGCGCCCGGCAAGTCCGGCAAGATGGGCTTTGCCGTCAAGATCGACCATGCCCGCGATGCGCTGCTGACCGAATTCGGCAAGGCCACGCTCACCGACCGCTATCTCATGCCGGGCGAGAGCTTTCAGGACCTTTTTGCGCGTGTGGCTTCCTATTACGCCGACAATCAGGACCACGCCCAGCGTCTCTATGATTACATCTCCAAGCTTTGGTTCATGCCCGCAACGCCTGTGCTTTCCAATGGCGGCACCCAGCGCGGCCTGCCCATTTCCTGCTTCCTCAATGAAGCCACAGACAGCCTCGAAGGCATTGTCGGCCTCTGGAACGAAAATGTCTGGCTCGCTTCCAAGGGCGGCGGTATCGGTTCCTATTGGGGCAACCTGCGCTCCATCGGCGAAACCGTGAATGGCAATGGCAAGACGTCCGGCATCATTCCCTTCATCCGTGTGATGGATTCGCTGACGCTCGCCATTTCGCAGGGCTCGCTGCGTCGTGGTTCGGCAGCGGTCTATCTGCCGATCGACCATCCCGAAATCGAAGAATTCATGGAAATGCGCCGCCCCACAGGTGGCGATCCGAACCGCAAGGCGCTCAATCTCCATCACGGCATTCTCGTCTCCGACGCCTTCATGCGTGCTGTCGAGGCCGATGCCGAATGGGCGCTGCTCAGCCCGAAGGACAAGACCGTCCAGAAAACGGTTTCCGCCCGTTCGCTCTGGATCCGTCTTCTCACCTCGCGCATCGAAACAGGCGAGCCCTACATCATCTACAAGGACACCGTGAACAACGCGCGGCCCGAGCATCACAAGCTTGCAGGCCTTGAGGTCAAAACCTCGAACCTCTGCGCCGAGATCACGCTGCCCACAGGCATCGACCAGCATGGCGAGCAGCGCACAGCCGTGTGCTGCCTCTCCTCGCTCAATCTCGAAACCTATTTCGAATGGTCCGACCATCCCACCATCATCGAAGACGTCATGCGCTTCCTCGACAATGTGTTGCAGGACTTCATCGACCGTGCGCCCGACGATATGTCCCGTGCCAAATATGCAGCCGCGCAGGAACGCTCTGTCGGTCTCGGCGTCATGGGCTATCACTCCTTCCTTCAGGCCAACATGATCCCGTTTGAAGGTGTCATGGCCAAGGTCTGGAACAAGCGCATGTTCAAGCAGATCCATGATGGCGTGAACGCGGCCTCGCGCAAGCTGGCCGACGAGCGCGGTGCTTGCCCGGATGCCAAGCAGTTCGGCTTCAACGAACGCTTCTCCAACAAGACAGCCATTGCGCCCACAGCCTCCATCTCGATCATCACCGGCGGCACCTCGCCGGGCATCGAGCCGATTGCAGCAAACTCCTTCACGCATAAAACGCTGTCGGGTTCGTTCAACGTGCGCAATCGTCACCTGACGAAAGTGCTCGAAACCAAAGGCCGCAATGATGACGCCACATGGTCGTCCATTGTCGTCAATGGCGGCTCCGTCCAGCATCTCGATTTCCTCGACGATGAAGAAAAGGACGTCTTCAAGACAGCCTTCGAACTCGACCAGCGCTGGGTCATCGAGCATGCCGGCGACCGCGCCCCGCTCATCGATCAGGCCCAGTCGGTCAACTTGTTCTTGGCCGCCGACGTGCACAAGCGTGACTTGAACAAGCTGCATATCCAGGCATGGAAGCAGGGCGTCAAAAGCCTCTACTATTGCCGCTCGCTCTCGATCCAGCGCGCCGAAAAAGCCGAAGTCACGTCGCTCGTCGCCGCCAAAACGCTCGATGTGAAAACACTCGAACAGGTCGCCAGCGAAACCCGCCGCGAGACAGTCGAATACGACGAATGCCTCGCCTGTCAGTAAACATGTGAATAACGTCATGGCCGGACTTGATCCGGCCATCCACGCCTTCTCTAATTCGTCATTGCGAGGAGCGCAGCGAAGCAATCCATCTTTTCTGAGGCCGTATGGATTGCCGCGTCGCTCCGCTCCTCGCAATGACGACGAAACAAAGCAACCGGACACACGCCCATGTCACTTCTCGAAGAACGCCTCGTCTACAAGCCCTTCCGCTATCCTTGGGCCTATGATGCTTGGCTGACGCAGCAGCGCATTCACTGGCTGCCCGAAGAAGTGCCGCTGGCCGATGACGTCAAAGACTGGGCAAAAAAACTCACGCCGGGTGAGCGTAATCTGCTCACACAGATTTTCCGCTTCTTCGTGCAGGCCGACGTCGAAGTGAACAATTGCTACATGAAGCATTATTCCGGCATCTTCAAACCCACCGAAGTCGCCATGATGCTCTCTGCCTTCTCCAACATGGAGACAGTGCATATCTCTGCCTATTCGCATCTGCTCGACACAATCGGCATTCCCGAAGCCGAATACGAAGCCTTCATGAAATACAAGGAAATGAAGGACAAGTTCGACTACATGCGCGAATGGGGCATGGGTTCCAAAAAAGACATCGCCAAGACGCTCGCCGTCTTTGGGGCCTTCACCGAAGGCGTGCAGCTTTTTGCCTCTTTCGCGATCCTCATGAACTTCCCGCGCTTCAACAAGATGAAGGGCATGGGCCAGATCATCACATGGTCAGTGCGCGACGAGACGTTGCACACCAATTCCATCGTCAAATTGTTTCGCACTTTTATTGATGAAAATCGCGAAATCTGGGACGAGGAATTGCAGCGCGACATCTACAAGGCCTGCGAAACCATCATCCACCACGAAGACGCCTTCATCGATCTGGCCTTTGAAATGGGCAGCATCGAAGGTCTCACCGCGCAGGAAGTCAAAGACTACATCCGCTACATCGCGGATCGTCGCCTGACCCAGCTCGACCTCCAGCCCATCTACCGCACGGACAAAAACCCGCTGCCCTGGATGGACGAAATGCTCAACGGTATCGAACACGCCAACTTCTTCGAAAACCGCGCCACCGAATATTCCAAAGCCTCCACCAAAGGCACATGGGACGAAGCCTTCGATTGAACGTGTCCTCCGTCTCTGCCCATCGCATTTTTCGTCTTCACCCGACTTGATCGGGTGATCCATCGTCGCTTGCCTAATTTCGCCATTCTGAGGGCAGCGTCACAACGCGCTGGCATGCGCGGCGCGAAATGCCTAGCATGAGCCCATGCGTATGCTCTTGGCACTACTCATCTCCCTGATTATGGCCGTCCCCGCATGGGCGCAGACGCCCTGCGAGACGCGCAAGGCGGTGCGCCCCTCGCTCGGCCATCTTCAGGACGTCATGGCGACAGGCCGCTTCATTGCCTATAATCCGACAGAACTCACCGTCATAGACGGCATGGTCACGCCCGCATCGCGTGAGAGCATCCGCGCCGATCTGCTCGTGCTGCGCCCCTATTTCGATGCGCTGATCACCTATTCCGCGCGCGACGGCAACGAGCATGTGGCAGACATCGCCGCAGAGCTTGGGTTCCGTGCCGTGGTGGTGGGCCTGTGGACCCCCGCCGACCCTGAAGAAGTCGCCAATGCCATGGCCATGTATCGCGCCCATCCCGACCTTGTGGTCGGTGTGTCGCTTGGCAACGAGATCGTGCTGGGCAAGCGCGGCACATGGGAGGATTTGCGCAACTACATCACGCTGTTCCGTAGCCGCTATCCGCAAGTGCCCCTCACGGTCAGCGAGCCCTTTGCCCAGTTTCTCGCGCCGGAATCCTACGACCTGCTTTTCTCGCTGGATTTTCTAATGGTGAACATCCATCCCATTTTCGAGAAATGGTTTGATACAGCGGGTGCGCGCAACTGGGCCGAATTTGTGGTCAATGTCACGGGCAAGCTGGAAGAAGCCTTTTGCGGTCCCATCCTCATCAAGGAAACAGGTGTGCCCTCCGGTCCGCTCAATCTGGGCTATGAGCCTGAGAAACAAGCCGCCTTCTGGCGCGAGCTTGAAGCCCAGTTTAAACCTGACCGTCGAAAAGCCTTCGCCTATTTCTCGGCTTTCGATGCGCCGTGGCGCATCTCCGATTTCAATCCCATGGGCGGCCACCGTCCGGAAGAAGCCTATTGGGGCATGTTCACTGAAAAGCGTGAACCCAAAGCGGTCCTGAAGGAGCTTCCCAAGCTGAAGAAGTGACGCGGCGTTCCGCTCCCCCTTTGCCTCTCCGCCCGCCCTCCCTTATGGTCGCAGCCTGATTTCAGGGGCACACGATCCGGGGGACGATCATCAATGGCTGAAAAACTGACCGAGGAAGAAACGCGCCTGTTCTCCAAGGCCGCGCGGCGCATCATTCCGGTGATGATCATCCTCTATACGATCAGCTTTCTTGATCGCGTGAATGTCGGCTTTGCCGCCCTCACCATGAACCAGGATCTGGGCTTCACCGCCGAGGTTTTCGGCTTCGGTGTCGGCATTTTCTTCATCGGCTATTTCATTTTCGAAGTCCCCTCCAACATCGTCATTGAAAAGCTCGGGGCGCGGCTCTGGATTTGCCGCATCATGCTCACATGGGGGCTGATTTCGGGTGCCATGGCTTTTGTCACCACGCCCATGAGCTTTTATATCCTGCGTTTCCTGCTCGGCGCGGCGGAAGCCGGTTTCGCACCGGGCATGATCCTCTATCTCACCTATTGGTTCCCCGCCGAACAGCGTGCGCGGCTCTATGGCACATACTTCATCGCCATTCCGCTCGCCTCCGTCATCGGTGCGCCGCTGTCGTCGTGGCTCCTGGGCTTTGATGGTCATCTGGGTCTGCAAGGCTGGCAATGGATGTTCATCATCGAGGCCGCGCCCGCCATCATCATGGGCATTGCCGTTCTCTGGCTGCTTCCCGACAACCCGATGAAAGCCGCATGGCTCAGCCCCTCGGAAAAGCAGACCATAGGCGATTGCCTCGCGCGTGATCGCGACGCCACCCATATCGATGCCCAGCACACGCTCTGGCCCGCGATGAAGGACCCCCGCGTCATTCTCATGTGCTTCATCTATTTCGCCATCGTCATCGGGCTTTACGGCATCAGCTATTGGTTGCCCCAGATGGTGAAGGCCAAAGGCTTCTCCAATATCGAAACCGGCTGGATCATCGCCGCCATTTATGTTGTGGCCGCTGTCGTCATGCCGCTTTGGGGCCGCTCGTCAGACAGCCGGCAGGAGCGCATCTGGCACACAGTCATTCCTTGTGTGGCAGCAGCTATCGGCTTTGTCGGCGGCGTGGTCTTTTCCTCCACACCGCTCATCATCGCCTCGCTGGGTCTTGCAGCCATCGGCACCTATGTTTCCATCGTGCCCTTCTGGGCCATCCCGCCGGTCTTCCTGTCGGGCACGGCAGCAGCAGGCGGCATCGCGCTCATCAATTCCACAGGCAATCTCGGCGGCTTTGTCGGTCCCTATCTCATGGGCTGGGTCAAGGATATGACGCAGAGCTATGCGTCGGGCATTCTCGTCCTCTCGCTCTCGCTGCTCGTCGCCGCCGGTCTCACGCTCGCCATGCGCCGCCTGCTTGCGCGGCGCACCATCCGCTATGTCACCGCGGAGAACAATTGATCCATGTTGTTGCGTGCGGCGTTTCTTGTGTCTCTGGCGGCAGGGCTTTGCCTCGCGCCCCGCGCCATAGCTGCGCCCGCCCGCGTCGTCTCGATCAATCTGTGCAGCGACATTCTCGCGCTGGAGCTTGCCGCCCCCGGTCAGATCAAATCTGTCTTCCGTGTCGCGGCAGAGCAGGGCGATTCACCCGTTGCCGGTCTTGCCCGGGGCATCCCGCTCAACAATGCCTCCGCCGAGGAAGTGCTCAGCCACAGGCCCGACCTTGTGCTGGCGCATGCCTATTCCTCGCCCTTCACATTGGCCTTGCTCGCCCGCGCCCATGTGCCGGTTGTGCAGGTCCGTGACGCGCAGAGCTTTGCCGATATCCGCGCCAATATCCGCCTCGTCGCCACAGCGCTTGGCCGCGAGGCCGAAGGCGAGGCATGGATCGCGCGTTTCGATGCAGCCCTTGCCCGCACCGCCCGTCCCATGGGGCCAAATCCACCCCGTGCGGTCATCTATCAGGATCTCGGTGGCGCGGCGGCTGCCAACACCATTCTCGGTGCGCTTCTCACCCATGCGGGCTTTGAGAATGTCATCAGCCAGAGTTCCGGCGGCGGCTTCGTCAATCTCTCCATCGAACAGCTCATCGACACGCGCCCCGATTTTGTCGCCATCGGCATCTACCGCCCGCTGGAACCCTCGCTCGCGCATGAAGTTCTGTCCCATCCGGCCTTGAAAGCCTATGTTGCCGCCCATGCCCGCTCGGTCGATTTGCCTGCCAAGCTCTGGACCTGCGGCACACCCTTTGTCACCGGCATTGCCGAGCGGCTCGCCACCGCCCGCGATGGTTTCCACCCCCCCAAGGTGCCCTGATGTCGTCACTGCCAAAATACTGGCTGGTCAATCTGGCTCTCGCAGTGCTCGTCGCTTTGCTCTTTGCCGCCTCGGTCTATGTCGGGCGCGGCGGCGAGCTGCTTTATGCAAAGCTCCACGCGATGGACGCGATCGACCGCTCGCTGGCCCGGCTCATCCTCGATGAAGTGCGCCTGCCGCGTGCATTTCTCGGGCTTGTCGTCGGCATCACTCTGGGGTTCACCGGCGCGGGCCTGCAAGGCCTCCTGCGCAATCCGCTGGCAGAGCCGGGGCTCATCGGCGCGTCCAGCGGCGCGGCGCTGGGCGCGGTGCTGGTCTTCTATTTCGGACTGGCCGCAGGCAGCGCCATGCTGGTGCCTCTGGGTGGTGTGGCAGGCGCTTGTGCCAGCCTCGGCCTGCTTTATCTGCTGGCCGGGCGCAATCCCTCCATCGCCACCATCATTCTGGCAGGCGTTGCCATTTCCGCTTTTGCCTCCGCCTTCACGTCTCTGGCATTGTCTCTCGCCGCCTCGCCCTATGCAGTTTACGAAATCATCTTCTGGCTGCTCGGCTCCTTCACCGACCGTTCGATGGATCAGTTCTGGTTTGCATTGCCATTCGTGGTGATCGGCCTCGCGCTGGTCGCCTCCACATCCCGCGGGCTGGATGCGCTGACCTTGGGCGAGGACACAGCCGCCAGCCTCGGCTTCAACCAGCGCAGCGTGAAACTTCGCGCCATTCTGGGCACGGGCCTTGCGGTCGGCGCCACGGTTGCCGTCACAGGCGTCATCGGCTTTGTCGGTCTTGTCGTGCCCCATGTCGTGCGGCCTCTTGTGGGCCACCAGCCGGGCCGCCTGCTGCTGCCCTCGGCATTGGCCGGTGCCGCACTTCTGCTGGCGGCAGACATTCTGGTGCGGCTTCCCACAGGCGGGCCGGAGCCAAAGCTTGGCGTCATCACCTCGCTCATCGGCGCACCGTTTTTTCTGTGGCTCATCCTGCGCACCCGAAGGGCGGTGCAGTGATGGATATTGCAATCCGCCACCTCCATGCAGCTCTGGGCGGCGCACGCGTGCTGCATGACCTCTCGCTCGATCTCGCAGGCACGCGTTTCATCGGCCTTATCGGCCCCAATGGCGTCGGCAAAACCACGCTTGTCCGTGCGCTTGCCGGTCTCATTCCCTTTGAAGGCGCGATCACATTGGATGGCGCGGCCACCAACGCCATGTCGCCTGCCATCCGTGCGCAACGCATCGCCTATCTCGCGCAAGGGGGCGAAAGCCACTGGCCGCTCACGGTCGAGCGCCTCGTCGCCCTTGGCCGCCTGCCGCATCTGGGGCCGTTTACCGCGCCACAACCCGCTGACCTCGCCGCCATCGAAAACGCGATGCAGCTTGCCGATGTGACAGCCCTGCGTGCCCGCGATGTCCTCACCCTGTCGGGCGGCGAACGCGCCCGCGCGCTTCTGGCCCGTGCGCTGGCCGTCGAAGCGCCCTTGCTGCTGGTGGACGAACCCGTCGCCGCACTCGATCCCTATCACCAGCTCGGCGTCATGGAAGGCCTCGTCGCCTATGCGCATGCAGGCCGCATGGTCATCGCCGTGCTGCACGACCTGTCACTGGCCGCGCGTTTTTGTGATGAGTTGGTGTTGCTCAATGATGGTCGCGTCCATGCGCAAGGCACCGCCGCACAAGTGCTGACACCGGCAAACCTGCGCGATGTCTATCGCATCGACGCCGATGTGACAGGCGAGGGCAGGTCCATGACCATTCTGCCAAAAAGCCAGATGACGACCTGACTTAGGCTCGTCACGTGCGGGGGCTCGTCATGCGCGGGCTTGACCCGCGTATCCACGTCTTTGCCGCAAATTGTGCTTTAAAGACGTGGATGGCCGGATCAAGTCCGGCCATGACGATTTATTTATATCTGCTCAAAATGCCTCACCCCGCCGCCACATAATTCCCGACCTTCTGCCCGAAATTCACAGTCTTCAAAAACTCGATGCCTTCCTCCGCAATCGCGTCACCCACCATCTCGTCGCTTTCGTTTTTCAGCTCGTCCATATCCACATAGACGGCATAGAAAGCCTTGGTGCGATCCGTGATGATGCCGCCCTTCAGCAGCGTCTTGATAAGCACACGGAAAATGCTGGTGCTGCTCTTCATCGCATTGCGGCGGCGCTCGTCGGTGCGGCTTTCGATCAGTTGTTGCTGCACCACCTGCCAGTCCAGCCCGAATTGCGCATAGATATGCTTCTTCTGTTCCGGCACAGACAGGTTGAACAGCAGCGTCTGGAAGCACGTCGCCGCCCAGTCTTCAATCCGCTGGCGTTCCTCGTCATTCAGTTTCGGGATCGTGCGATCCGCCCAGATTTTTCCGAACTTGTGGTGAAACGCTTCATCCGTCATCACCAATTGGCACAGATGCCGCAGCAGCGGATCATTGGAATATTGGTAGAGCGAGGCAAAAGCCCCCATCGCCAGTCCCTCCACCAGCATCTGCATGCCGACGATCTTTTTATAAACCTCTGGTGCCAGCACCATCTCGGTCAGCAGATTGCCCAGTGTCTGGCCCACAGGCGCGGGGCGGCCCCAGCGCTTTTCGATATATTTGGCAAAGCCCGTCACATGGCGGGCCTCTTCGCGCGTCTGGTTGGCCGCATATTCCTGTGCGCCCGGATCTTTCAGGATGTGGCACAAAGATGCCGACAGCGCCAATGCGCCCGCCTCGCCATGCAGGATGGATGAGAGAAACCAGCGCGAGCTTTCATTGGCAAAAGCGATCTTCTGTTCTTCGCTCAGGCTTTCCGCCACCGGCAGTTTCAGCTCGATGATCTGGTCCAGCGGCAGCACGCTCTGCGTGGTCATGTCGAAAGGCGCATCGAAATCGATATATTTCTTGTCCAGCGGATCCCAGAAATGGTCATGCGTCGCCGAGATGATTTTATCGAAAGCGGTCGAGCGCTTGCCATAGCGCTCCACTTCCATCATCGCGGGAAAATCGTCAGGGGCCACAGCGTCATAGGCCGCATCTTTTGTGATGTCGCTCATCGTCTCTCCTCCGGCAGGTCGCGGCCCGCATCGCGAAACC
>TARA_R110000824_G_scaffold209_24_pt1 | contig 19490 bp, 24 predicted proteins | sample TARA_R110000824 | Tara Oceans TARA_R110000824 (sample SAMEA4397747) | marine metagenome | biome: Polar Biome; feature: [MES] marine water layer (ENVO:01000295) within the mesopelagic zone...; material: water (ENVO:00002006), including particulate matter (ENVO:01000060) such as......
CGCCACCTAGGCAAGCTTTTACACGATTCATTGCACGAATGTCAGGAGCTTTGCATTCCTGTTTTCGGGCCTTTGCTATAGAATGGCTGATAAAGACAATATCAGCCGATTCGAGGAGAGAAAAATGGCCACCGCGATCAATATCCAGTCCAGTTGCAGCGAAGCAGAATGGAAAGCGCGCCAGCGGCTAGCCGCCTGCTACCGGATTTTCGCCTATCTCGGCTGGGACGAACTGATCTTCAACCATATCACTCTCAAGGTGCCCGGCGAAGATAATGCGTTCCTCATCAATCCTTACGGCCTGCATTTCAGCGAAGTCACCGCTTCGACTCTGGTCAAGATCGACATTGACGGCAACACGCTGGATGGCTCGACCTATCCGGTCAACAAGGCCGGTTTCACCCAGCACAGTCTGTTCCACCGCGAACTGCCGGATGTCCATGCCATCATCCACACGCATACAACCGCAACCATGGCGGTATCCTCGGTCGAAGGCGGCTTGCAGCCGATTAACTTCTATGCCGCAGCCGTCGTCCCGCGCCTCGCCTATCACAAATTTGAGGGCATCACTGTGCACGAGGATGAAGGTCCGCGTTTCCTTGCCAGCCTTGGCAAGAAACGGATGATGATGCTCGAAAATCACGGGCCGGTGGTGATGGGCCGGACCTTGGAACAGGCTTTTCTCAATCATTGGGTGCTGCAACGCGCCTGCGAAATCCAGATGCAGACAATGGCGATGGGCAAGCCGGTGATGATCGGCGAAGAGGTGATCAAAAAGCATCTCGAAAATCTGTCGCAAGCGTCGATTGATCCGCTTCAGCAAGGCGTCCCGGAATTTGACGCAATGGTGCGACTGGTCGATCGCGAAGACAAAAGCTGGCGCGAGTAATATATTCCCCTCCCGCTTGCGGGAGGGGCTAGGGGTGGGCATAGAAACCTGATGAGTTCCTCGACACATATTTTCCAGAAATCCAACCCCCGCCCCATCGCGGAAGCGGGAGGGGAGGTTTGACCAAATTTACCGTCAATGACCGTCCGGTCTGGTACCGGATGGACCCGGAAACCCCCCTGCTCTGGGCGCTACGCGATGCGTCCAATCTGACCGGTACCAAATATGGCTGCGGCACCGGTGACTGCGGTGCCTGCATGGTCGAGGTTGATGGCGAGGCGATCCGCTCCTGTCTGGTTACGATTGCCGAAATGGAAGGCCGTTTCGTGACCACGATCGAAGCGCTGTCGCGCGATCGCAGCCATCCGGTGCAGCAGGCCTGGGCGGCGGAAAATGTGCCGCAATGCGGTTTCTGCCAGTCCGGCATGATCATGGCGGCGGCAGTTTTGCTGAAGAAAAATTCCAATCCGTCAAAGGCCGCAATTGACGAGGCGATTACCAATATCTGCCGTTGCGGCACCTATCCCCGCATCCGCGAGGCGATCCAGCGCGCCGGACGTGTGGCCAGAGGCGAATCCGTGCTGAGCGCAGCTCCGCCACCGGGCATCGATCCCGAAGATGCTGCGAAAGCCGTGCCGGCGTTGACCCCGAAAGATTGAATAAATGCAGGACCGGACCCTAGGGGCCCAAGTTTTCGAACCCTAATGTTGATCGCTAGAAAAGGAATATCATGAAGGCAACTATCTGGCACAATCCGAAATGCGGCACTTCCCGCAAAACCCTGGTGATATTGGAAGAAGCGCCCGGCGTTGATCTGACCGTGGTGGAATATCTGAAAAACCCGCCGAGCCGTACCAAGCTGGAACAGCTTTTCAGCGATGCTGGCATGACCCCGCAGGACGGCTTAAGAGTGCGCGGCTCGCCGGCAGAAGAGCTGGGCCTGACAAAAGACGATGCTACAGCCGATCAGATTTTGGATGCCATGGCCAAGGACCCGATCCTGATCAACCGGCCGCTGGTTGAGACCGAAAAAGGGGTGAGGCTGTGTCGACCGCAGGAAATCGTGCAAGAGCTGCTCTGACACGATGCACTTTCAGCGGATGTGAATGAAACGACGCGGGAATGATAATGGCGGTAATCGCAGTTTACAGCATGAAAGGCGGCGTTGGCAAAAGCTGCACAGCTGTGAATCTCGCTTGGAACAGCGCTGTGAGCAGTTCGCGCCGGACCTTGCTCTGGGACCTAGATCCGCAAGGAGCCGCTTCGTTCATCCTGAAGGGTGACCGGTCGAAAAAGGACCGCGCGCGCGCGATGATCGCCGGCAATGTCAAACCGGACAAGTTGATCAAGCAGACGGAAATCAAGAACCTCGATCTTCTGGCCGCGGATGTTTCGCTGCGCGGTCTCGACCGGCTGTTTTTCCAGATTGGCAAAAAACGGCATCTTGGCAAATTGCTCAAGGAAATCAGCAAGGACTATGACCGGATCATCCTCGATTGCCCGCCCGGCTTGACCGAGACCAGCGAACAAATCTTGCGCAATGCTGATATTGTTATCGTTCCGACGATCCCGTCCCCGCTCTCGGAACGCGCGCTCACCGATGTCCAGATGTTCCTCAACAGCAGCGGGAAAAAGCACGCGCCGTTGCTTCCGGTCTACACAATGGTCGATCGGCGACGGTCAATCCACAATGAGGGCTTGATCCGCAAACCGAAATGGCCGGTGATCCCGATGTCGAGCGCCGTTGAACATATGACCAAAATGCAAAAGCCGGTCGGCAGCTTCGCGCCGCGCAGCCCCGCTGCCCAGGCTTATGCCCGGATCTGGCGTGGCATTGAAAAGCGACTGGCTAAAAATGAGCCGAGCCGATGAGAATAGGCGGAGCGGCCTATGCGGACTTTTTATTATATTCGAGACTTTCAGCTTCAAATGAGCTGAACAGGCCTCTTGCATCTTCAGGAATCATCGGGCGGCCGAAATAATAGCCCTGGATTTTGCGGCAGCCGAGCTTCTTGATCATATTCACTTCTTCTTCTGTCTCGGCACCTTCAGCGGTCGTCGACATGCCCAGCGCATCCGCCATCGCTACAACTGCGCGGATGATGGCAAGGCTTTCCGGAGCATTTTTCGCCGCACCCTGAACAAAGCTGCGATCCACCTTGATCGTCGTGAACCGGGTTTTGCGCAAATAGCCGAGCGAGGAATAGCCGGTGCCGAAATCATCGAGCGACAGATTGATACCCAGGGCGATGATTTCATCCAGCATCCGTGCTGCGCCGGTACCCTCGCGCATGAAGATGCTCTCGGTAACCTCAATCTCCAGGCGATTGGCAGGCAGTCCGCTTTCTTCAAGCGCCGATACAACCATGGAGAGGAAATTCGGTTCGCTTAGCTGATCCGCTGAAACATTTACCGCGACCTTGACCGAGGAAGGCCATTGCATCGCTTCCTTGCACGCGGTCCGCATGACCCATTCGCCAATCGAAACAATCAGCCGCGCTTCTTCCGCTATCGGTACAAATTTGGCAGGCGACACGATACCAAATTGCGGGTTGGTCCAGCGCAGAAGCGCCTCGAACCCGACAACGCCCCCCGAATCGGCGCTGACCACGGGTTGATAGTTGAGCGACAGTTCGTCATTCTCCAGCGCCTTGCGCAGAGCAAATTCCATGACTCGCCGCTCTTCTGCCTGAACATGTAGCTTCGGTTCATAGGGTGTGAACGCGCCGCCCCCCTGATCCTTGGAACGATACAGGGCAAGATCCGCGCTGCGCATCAACATTTCGACCGTGCGTCCATCACGAGGACCGATCGCTGTTCCGACGCTGGCACCTATGTATAGTGTGTGCTGGTCGACTTCATATGGCCGCGACAGCGTATCGATGATCCTTTTGGCCAGCAATTCCATATATTGAGTGTCGCGCGCTTCTTTGATCACAATGGCAAATTCATCGCCACCCAAACGACCGCAGAGTTCGTTGTCGGTCATGATTGATCGCAGCCGATCCGCTACACGTGCCAGCAGCCGGTCACCGACCGGATGACCGAGAGTATCGTTCACTGCTTTGAAGCGATCGAGATCGATCATCATGAAGCCACAGCGGCTATTCCATTTTTCAGCCGTTTCCATTGCTTTCCCGACCGCATTGGTCAGCTGCAAACGGTTTGGCAAACGGGTAAGCGTGTCGAATCTGGCCATATGCGCGATTTTGTCCGCTGATTCGCGCTGCTCGGTTATGTCTGAGCCGACACCACGAAAGCCGTGGAACGCGCCATGATCGTCGAGTTTCGGCGAAGCGGACAATTCCCACCAGCGATTTTCCCCATTGATCTGGACGGGGACCAGCATGTTGCTGAAACTATCGCGTCGTTTCAGCTTGTCGGCCAGTTCGTGCAAAGCGGTCGAGAATTTTCCGCTGTCCCAAGTTTCTCCAGCGACTAGCTGCAAGAACGGCTTGCCTTCGATTGCCTCTGCAGATTGTCCGATAGCATGGGCGAAGCGCGGCGAGACATGCGTTATGCGCCGCGACGTATCGGTCTGCCAAAGCCAGTCTGCGCCGGTGTCTTCGAATTCCTTGAGCAGCAAGCTGACGACTTCACTTTTCTCGTTGAGACTGGCTTCCGCTACTTTTCGATCAATGAACGACCGGCCGGCCATCAGACAGGCAGAAATTAGCAAGACCGCGATTGCAACAGAGGCCAGGGCCAAATGAGCACTGCCAACGTAGAACCAGCCAAAAATGGTTGCCGCGCTGGCCGATGATATGAATAGGATACTGCTGAGCGGGATGGTCGACAAAAGCATCGCCGAACCTACCATCAGGCAGACGACGGTCGCCCACACTGGTATCATCGTCATCAGGTTAGCGCTAAATGCGAACAGTAAAAAGCCGACGCCCCATAGCGACCCGCCGACCAGCGAAATGAGATAGAACGGAACCATTTCGGAACGATTGATGGTTTTCCGCTGCCATAGCGATTGTTTGCGATACAGCATGTGAGCGTAAATATATAAGACCGTCAGAGCCGCTAGCCACAAGCCAAGAAGCAGCATGCTGACTTGGCCGATCCCCAGTTGAACGATCAACAGACCGCAGACAATCGCGGCAACGATCTTCAGCAAACCATGCTGATTGTTGCCGTTGAATTGCATTGCGCGAATGCGCCCCCAATCGACCCCGTCGGGATCAGAAAGGCCAAGTAACACGCTGAGCGGGATTTCCCGCGGCAAACCGGATTGAGCAACAGTTTTTAACACGCTCCGTCCCTACGCCGAAAATCTTAGCGAAAAGTAAGGATTGAACGATTTTTATTTACGCTGCTTGGTTAACCGAAATTAACGCGCTTCAGGCAGCGATCGCATAAGGCTGAATATCCCCGGAAAGATAAAGGTTTCGGGCCTTTGCGCGGCTGAGCTTCCCGGAACTGGTACGTGGCAAGGTGCGCGGCGGAACGAGTTCGATCACACAATTCATTCCGGTAATGGCTCGCACCTTTTCCTTGATTTCATTCCACAGCCGGAGACGCTCGATCTCGTCCGAGGTCCGGCATTGCACGAGCACGGCCGGCGTTTCCTCTCCACCCGGAGTGGTGATTGCAAAGGCGGCTATGTCGCCGGCCTTGAAACCGGGCAATTGTTCAACCGCCCATTCGATATCCTGCGGCCAGTGATTCTTGCCGTTGATGATGATCATGTCCTTGGCGCGGCCAACAATGAAAAGATAGCCGTTCGACAGATAGCCCATGTCGCCGGTATCGAGCCAGCCGTCGATCAGACAGGCATCAGTCGCCTCCTGGTCGCGATAATAGCAATCCATCACCGCAGGGCCTTTCATCCAGACCTTGCCGACTGCTTTTTCTGCCAGAACCGCTCCGTTTTCCTCGCGGATTTCCAGCAGCGTGTCGCGCACGGGTTTGCCACAATTGACGATCGCGCGGAACCGTTTCGGCCGGCTGCCATCGCTCTTTTTCTCGCCGGAAAGTTCGGTTTCTTCCACCAGCTCCACTTCCATGCCTTCGCCCGATGGCATCAATGTCACGGCAAGTGTTGCTTCGGCGAGACCGTAGCTTGGCATGAAAGCCTTCGCATCAAATCCTGCGGGCGCAAAAGCATCGGTGAACCGCTGCATTACGTCGGGCCTGATCATGTCCGCGCCATTGCCGGCCAGCCGCCACCGCGAAAGGTCGAACCGTTCCTGCACATTGGACTGGCTGCCAATCCGGCGCGCACAGATTTCATAGCCGAAAGTCGGCGAAAAGCTACAGGACGTACCCGGATTGCGCGTGATCAGGTCCAGCCATGACAAGGGCCGCCGCGCGAAATCCGCAGTCTTGAGATAATCTGTCGAAACCTGATTTGCGATCATGGACAGAAAGCAACCCACCAGCCCCATATCATGATAAAATGGCAACCAGGAAACACAGCGATCACTACCGCCGAGCAGCATTCCGTGGGAATGCGAGCCGAGATTGTGCAGCAACGCCTTGTGCGAGACCGCTACGCCGTGCGGGAACCGGGTCGAGCCGCTGGAATATTGCAAATAGGCAATGTCGCTGCTGTCGGCTGCCGGCAATTCGATATCAGGAGCATCCTGCTCGGCAAAAGCGTCCCAGCCGAAAATCGGAATGGCACGGGACTGGCCGGCAGCGCCCGCCAATTCCGCGATCTCGTCGGGAAACAGCAACAGCGCCGGGTCACAGCTATCCAGCTGCACCCCAATTTGGTCGATATAGCTTTCCTTGCCGCCAAAAGAAGTTGGCAAAGGCAATGGAACTGGCAGCGCACCGGCGTAGACGGCGCCAAAAAACAGCGCGCAGAATTGCGGTTCGGTATCTGCAATCAACGCCACCCGGTCACCCGGCTTGATGCCGAACGCGATCAACTGTTTTGCTGCCGTCAATGCGTCATCGCGCAGTTCACGAAACGGATAAGCACGAACCAGAGAAGCGCGGGCATCATGAAAGTTGAAACCCCTTTGCCCTTGAGCTGCATAGTCCAAGGCCTCTCCCAACGTATCAAAATCGGAAAAACGGCGAGGCAGTTCGTCCAAAGACGGGGTTGATGTCAATTCGGTCATCCAATATCCATTTCCGGAAGGTCAAGCCTTCCTAAAAACCAATCTTTATCTGTCGGTAAGAGGATTTATAGTCTTTTTGACCTCCCCTTAAGACTTTTCTGCCTATGTCATTGATAGTCTCTGGCGTTTAAATTTCGGCCCGACTGTGGCACAAAAAGGGCAAGCGTCATAGTCGAAGGCCAAGCCATTGAAAAACAGCGTTAAAACGTTAGATCAGGAGAGCTTGCGACGGCTCGCTATACGCTATGTCGAACGATATGCAACGAGCCGGAAAAAACTGGCCGACTATCTGCACCGCAAAATCCAGGAAAGGGACTGGCAAGATGCCGACCCTCCCGCAGTGGAGCAATTGGTAGAGCGGTTCGCCGAACTGGGCTATATTGATGACGCATTATTCGCGCAAAACAAGGCCTCGGCCCTCATTCGGCGCGGTTATGGCACCCGCCGTGTCTCCCATGCACTTTACCAGGCAGGGATTAGTGAAGCGGATGGGCGCGCCGCCTTTGAGATCAGTGAATCAAACAAATGGGTCGCAGCGGATAAATTTGCCCGCAAGCGAAGGATTGGCCCCTATGCCGAAATGCAGCAGGAAGACGATAAGTGCCGCAAGCAATTGCAGGCCTTTTTGCGCGCTGGCCATGATTTCGATCTGGCATCCCGCTTTGTCTTCGCCAAGCCCGGCGACGAGATATTAGCAGAAGATTAATTTCTCCCATTTTGGAGCGGAAATTCAGCCATTTTGGAGTAAATATGTCTTTTTGACGTCAAGAATCGCAAGTTTATATTAATTATGATATATCCCGCGCCGCGAGTCGAAAAGTTTAGACTTTTGATTTGGTTTAGTTTTGTTCGGAGATCAATCGTGGCAAGCTTATTTGCGGAAACAGCCGCTGCCGATAGTCACACCCATATTAGCGACGACGATCATTCGTCACCTGATGTTGCCTTGTTGCGCGCCAGAGGCCGCGTTAAATGGTTCGACAGTCATCGCGGGTTCGGATTCATCGTCCCTGAAGATGATGAATCCGACGACGATGGATCCATTCCCCAATCGGATATATTGGTACACTGGAGCCTGTTGGAAACGCTGGGCACGCGGGAATTGCCGGAAATGGCAGTGGTCACCTGCGAATATGTAGTCGCGCCGAAAGGGCTGCAGGCGACGAAAATCCTCGATATCGATTTTTCCAATTGCGGAACAAGAACCGAGCCTGCCGCACCATCCGGCAACCGTCAGGCACTGCACGTCGTCGATGATAATTCCGCATTCACCGACGCTGAAGTCAAATGGTTCAATCGGGCCAAAGGCTATGGTTTTCTGGTCAGCGACACTTTCGATGGCGATATATTTGTACATATGGAAACGCTCCGTGACGCAGGAATTCCGGAAGTTGTTCCCGGCCAGCAATTGCTGGTACGTATAAAAGACGGCGATCGCGGTCATATGGCCATGCAAGTCTGTCTCCCGCCGTCAGACTGAAGCGGAAACCCAAATCCATGAACAAAATGTCAAAAGCGCTCGCGCTTTCCCTGATGCTGGTGACATCTGCTGGCTTATCGAGTTGCTATGCCCGATCAAGCGAAACCGCAGCGGCCAATCCGCAAAAAGAATTGCCGATATCGGAGGCTGGCCTCAAGCAGGTTCCGCTGAGCATAAAAACATCGGACGCGACCCATGAATTTGTCGTGGAAGTAGCAGAAAGCGGCGCCGAGCAAGCTCAGGGACTGATGTTTCGAACCAAACTGGCTCCCGACAAGGGCATGATTTTCCCATTCGCGAAGGATCGCGTGGCGAGTTTCTGGATGAAGAATACCGTAATCCCGCTCGATATTATCTTCATCCGCAGGGACGGAACGATCGAATCGATTGCAGCCAATACCACACCTTATTCGCTCGCACCGGTTCGCTCCAACGAGCCGATCGCTACAGTGCTGGAAATTGCGGCCGGCCGGGCTGCGGAACTGGGCATCGGGCCGGAGGACAGCGTCACCTGGCGGTGAGCATCCGAGCATCGGCAAACAACCTTCCGATTTGACATTTTTTCATTGCGAAGCGTATGGCTGCGGGGCTAAGCGAACCCAATGAGCATATTGGCAAAAATATTCACGTGGTGGGACGGTGCTACAATCGGCACGACGCTGTTCAGCGCCCGCAATGGCAAGCGCGTCGGCGAGGATGTGTTTGGCAATATATATTTACATTCAAAGAAAATCGGCACCGGCCATCCCGCCGAACGGCGCTGGGTCATCTACAATGGTCCCAATGATGCCAGCCGCGTGCCACCCGAATGGCATGGCTGGCTCCATCACAGCTATGATGAGATTCCCGAAAGCCATCTGCCGCAGGCTCGCATTTGGGAAAAAGAACCCAGCGGGAATCTGACCGGCACAGCACAGGCCTATCGTCCGGCTGGTGCGTTGGAACAGGGCGGCCACCGCGCTGCAGCGACCGGAGATTATGAATCCTGGAACCCCGCCGAAGCGGAATGACAGGCAAGATGCGCCACTCCATTCCATTCTCGATGCTGGCAGCGACCATATTGCTGTCTGGCTGCAGCTGGTTCAGCAGTGACAATGTCGATGAACATGCAACCGGCCAGGCCGCCGAAAAAGGCAAGGTCGCGGCGACCGATGGCGACCTGATTGCATCGGTGACCGAGCAAATCGGTACCCCGATGGCGGAACGCGTTGCCACACTCGGCTTTCTCAACAAGCGCAATGGCCTTACCCGCGATCTTGAACTCAGGCCGGGCCAGTCAATCCGTATCGGACGCGCGATTGTCCGTCTGCGTGCTTGCGAGAGAACCGCTCCCTGGGAACTGACTCCCGAGCAAGGTGCTTTTGTCCAGCTTTTGGTCAGCGAACAGTCACCCGATGGATCCGGAAAAGATCAGTGGAAGCGTGTTTTCTCCGGTTGGCTGTTTCGGGAATCCCCTTCACTGAATGTCGTAGAGCATCCTATTTATGACGTCTGGGTCAAGAGCTGCGCGATGAGCTTCCCGGATGAAGAAGATCCACCCGAAGATTCGGTCAATCCGACCGCTCCGCGAGCCTCCTCGTCCAACCTCGCCAACAGCGTATCTAGCGCGCCGAATGCAACCGTACCGGAAGCCGCACCCCCTTTGGTTCCCGCTCCCAAACCAGCACCAGCAGCGAAGCCCGCACCATCCTCGAATAACGGGCCCGAGGATTTGATCGGCGACCTGATCGCTGAATCCGAAGACGGCGAATAGCTTCTTACCTTTCTGAGATCTTCCAGATAGGCTTCCTGACTGATTTCAATCGCTCCCAGTGACGCCAGATGATCCGTCATGAACTGGCAATCGAGCAAAGGAAATCCTCCGACTTTCAAGCGCGCCACCAGCCAGGCCAAAGCCACTTTCGACGCGTCGCTGACCCGTGAAAACATGCTCTCTCCGCAAAATGCGCCACCAATGGCAACGCCATAAAGTCCACCGACAAGCACATCCTCACCGGTGGCCTCGTCCACCTGCCAGCATTCTACGCTATGCGCATATCCCAGCTTGTGCAGGTCATTGAACGCTTCCTCGATTTCCGCATTTATCCAGGTTTCCTTGCGATCGGCTGCCTCTGCGGCACATATCGCGATCACATCAGCAAAGGCGCTATCGGTGGAAACCCGAAACCGGTCGGATCTTATGGTTTTGCGGAGCGAGCGCGACATTTGAAAATTGTCCAGCGGGATGATCGCCCGGTTCTTGGGTTCAACCCAGAAGGTATCCGGATCGTCACGGGCGTCCGCCATCGGGAATATTCCCGACGCATAAGCTTTCAGCAGCAGATCGAGATCAATGGTCATGGTTAGGGGATAACCCGATCAGCCCCGCAGGCCCAGACAGAAATCAATAAATTCTGCAATCGCTCAACCCGCCATCAACACGCGCGCTTCGTCGGCAATTTTCTCTGCAATTGCCGCATATTCGCTGGCAAAGCCGGCATTGGTGCGCCACGCGGCACCGATACTGCGAGTCACCGACCAGCCTTCGACATCGAGCAAGGCGACATCACCTCCGCGGGAGAGCTCGGAACGCACATAGAGTTCCGGCAAAATTGCCAGCCCCAGTCCCGAAGCGACCATTTGGCGAACGCTGTCCAGGCTGGTGCCCTCATAATCGCGGAGCAGGTTCATATCATGCTGCTGACACTGGCGCGCCACATCGCGGTGGAGATGGTGCCGGCGGTCCAGACTCAACACCGGCAAGCCTGCCAGATCGGCAAGGGTCAGATGCTCGTGTGACGCAAGCGGATGATCCGGCGGCGCAACCAGCATCAGCGGTTCGCGAAACAGCGGCTCGATGTGCAGATTCTCTCCCTCGATCGGCAAGGGGCCCAGCAGCATGTCGATCGAGCCCTTGGTCAATTCCATCGCCTGCAGATCGGGTATCCCTTCGCGCATGTAGAAGCGCAAATCCGGACGGCTGCGGTGCAAAGCCGCAATCACCGGCGGCATCAGATAGGGGCCCAAAGTCGGCGAAACGCCGAAGCGCAATATTCCTGCCAGACTGTCGCTTGCTCTTTCCGCCAGATCACGAATATCCTTCACCTGGACCAGCACCTGCCGCGCGCGAGCGGCAATTTCCCGGCCGACGGGAGTCAGTTCGGCACCATGGGTTCGCCGCTCGACCAATGTCACACCCAGTCTTTGCTCCAGAGTCCGCAGCTGATGGCTCAAGGTTGGCTGCGACGCGCCGGCCGCTTGGGCTGCCTTGCCAAAATGGCCCTGGTCGGCGACCGCGACGAGATATTCGAACTGGCGTAAGGTTGGCATGGTACAGCGGATCCTTCGTATAGAAGCATTCTATCGATTTTCATGATTTCATTCGATTGTACTTATCACGCCCATGGTCTCATATCAACTCTATCGATGCAGATGAACGATAGAAAGAGGATAAGTCGTGGAACAATATGCCAACAGCCTGATCCGAAAACATCGCAAGTTGGGCAACCAGATCGCGTCTGGTCACGACGATAGCGAACAGATGCGCGCGCTAAAAATATTGCAGCGCGATCTGGCCGAACGCATCCGCAAGCACCAGCGTGGTGTCCAGCGCAGTCAGGCGAACAAAACCGTCTAGATCTAATTTCCTTCCCCCACAACTGGGGCGGCAGCATATCCTTAAATGCTGACCGCCCCGATTTTTCAGAAGAGGATGAGATACCGATGGTAAAAAAGGCGCGCGCTGCCCTGCAGGAATTTATTGCGCAGGAAGCCAGCGCAGGCATCATATTATTCTGCGCTGCGATGCTGGCGATGGTCGCGATCAACAGCGCCTTCAATCCTTATTATCTGGCCTTTCTCAACATTCCGGTTGCCGTACAATTTGGTGCTCTGGAAATTGCCAAGCCGCTGTCGCTGTGGATCAATGACGGGCTGATGGCGATCTTCTTCTTTCTCGTCGGACTGGAAGTGAAGCGCGAACTGCTCGAGGGGCAGCTTTCCACTATCGAGCAAGCCTCGCTTCCCGTCATTGCAGCGATCGGCGGCATGGCTCTCCCTGCTCTGCTGTTCCTCTATTTCAACTGGGCTGTTCCGGAAAATATCAACGGCTGGGCGATCCCGGCCGCAACCGACATCGCCTTCGCGCTCGGCGTGCTCGCCCTGCTCGGCAAACATGCGCCGGTGTCACTGAAGATATTGCTGCTCGCAATCGCGATCATCGACGATATCGGCGCGATCATCATCATCGCTTTCTTTTATACCGCGGAAGTATCGAGCCTTTCGCTGCTGCTTGCCGGTGGTGGAACCATAGTCCTGTTCGCGATGAACCGACTGGGTGTGATTCGGACCGCCCCCTATATATTGGTCGGCACGTTCCTGTGGATATGCGTCCTGAAATCCGGTGTCCATGCGACCCTCGCCGGGGTGATTGCTGCGCTGGCTATTCCGTTAAACGCCAGGGACGGCAGCTTTCCGCTGAAACATCTCGAGCATTTCCTGCACCCCTGGACCGCCTTTCTGGTGTTGCCCTTATTTGCTTTCGCCAATGCCGGCGTCTCCCTCGCCGGGTTACAGCCAAGCGATCTGCTGGCGCCCCTGGCACTCGGTATCGCCGCCGGACTGGTCGTCGGCAAACAGCTCGGCGTGTTTGGCTTCATGTATCTGGCGACCAGGATCGGCCTGGTGAAACGGCCAGCCGGAGTCAGCTGGCTGCAGCTCTACGGCCTTGCCTGCCTGACCGGTATTGGATTCACAATGAGCCTCTTCATCGGCAATCTCGCCTTTGTCGACCCGGACCAGATCGAAACGGTCAAGCTGGGCGTGATCAGCGGCTCAGTGATTTCGGGCCTGCTCGGATATTGTCTGCTGCGCTTTGCATCGACACCCGATCCGGCCGTTATGGCAAAGCCAGCTTGATCGTTTCCTGGCGTCAACACCACCATATCGAATCTGTCGGCATTCCATGAAAACCATGATAGAGCGCAGGCATGAAACGGCAATTCTATCTGGTAGCAGGCCTGACTTCGCTGGCACTGGGGGGCATTGGCGTCTTGTTGCCGCTGCTGCCCACAGTGCCGTTCATGATTCTCGCCGCCTTCTGCTTCGCCAATAGCTCGCCGCGGCTGGAAGCCTGGCTGGTCGAGCATCATGTCTTTGGCCATCATATCAAAAACTGGCGGGAGCGGCGGGCGATTACCCGGCGCGGGAAATGGGCGGCAACGGTTGCTTTCGTAGCCAGTTGCGTGATGGCGTTGCTTTTCGTCAAACTGCCATGGAACCTCATTCCCATTGCTGCCGCTCTGATCAGCGGCAGCTGGATCTGGACCCGCAACGAGCCCGATCCAGAAAAACTATCAGCGCGTCCCTCTGCCCATAAAGAATAGTTTTAGCTGCGCGCGAATCTGATATTCTCGATCCGAATTTAGGAGAGAAAAATGTCACGGCAGCAATTGTTGGAAATGACCCGTTCGCTGATTGAGCATGGCAAGGCGGATACGATGGAGCTGGTCGACGAGGTGGTCGCGGTGCCCGCATCCGACTATACCGACGAAGCACGGTTCGAGCGCGAGAAAAATCTGATCTTCAAGCGCTTGCCGCTGATGATGGCGCCCTCCTGCGAACTGCCCGAGCCGGGCTGTTACAAGGCGATGGAAATGGCCGGCATCCCGGTGCTGATGACTCGACAGAAAGACGGCACCGCCCAGGCTTTCCTGAACAGTTGCACCCATCGGGGTAATCCGGTTGCGCAAGGCACCGGCAAGGCCACGCGCTTTACCTGCGGCTATCATGGCTGGACCTTCAAGAATGATGGCGACTTGCTCGCCATTGCTTCACCGAAAGATTTCGGCACGGTCGACAAAGCGGCTTTCTGTCTGCAGAAATTCCCGACGTTGGAGCGAGCGGGTCTGATCTGGGCGACGCTCGACCCGGACAGCACCCTCGATATCGAATCCTATCTCTGCGGCTATGACAGCCTGCTTGAACATTTCGGCTTCGACGGCTGGCACCTGTTTGATCAGCGGACGATTCCGGGACCGAACTGGAAGACTGCCTATGACGGCTATCTCGACTTTTACCATCTGCCGGTGCTACACAAGGACACGTTCGGCGCTGATTTTTTCAACCGAGCCAATTATTTCTCCTGGGGTCCGCATCAGCGGCTTTCCTCGCCATCGAAATTCATCCAGAAAACCGGCAGCGACGAACAGCTTGATCTCACCGAGATGGACGAAAAAGACTGGCCGATTGATGCGCTGTTGCAAGGCGTCTGGACGATTTTCCCGCATATCTCGATCGCAAGCTTCTATGGCGGCGGCGGTCGCGGGGCGATGATATCCCAGCTATTCCCCGGCAAGACCGTCGGCGAGAGCTTCACGACGCAATTTTACGTCATGGAGAATGAACCGACCGACGATGCTGTCCGTCAAGGCGCAAGAGAGCAGTTTGACTTTCTCGAAGTCGTGGTCGCCGAAGAAGATTATAAGACCGGAAAACGCCAGCACGAATCGCTGCAATCCGGCCTGATCGACAAGGTCTGGTTTGGCCGCAACGAAGGCGGTGGTCAGGCCTTCCACCAATGGGTCGACCGCTTGACCAAAGCGGATGATGCCGAACTGGACCAGATCTTCGCACCGCAATTGCAAGCGGCGGAGTGACCCGCATCAGGCCCCGGTTCAGACCCCCATTCAGACCCCCATTCAGACATTGCGATAGTCCCTGACCGGGGGCAGCACCTCTTTCCATTTGGGTTGCTCGGCGCGCAGTTTTTCCAGCATCTTCTCCCAATAGGCGTCGGTCTTGCCCTTGAACCGGATATCGAAATCTTCCTGGGTCCGGAATTCGAGCAGTTCGACGCCCTCGTCGCCGATCGTATAAGTATAGGGCGTACCGGCGGGCAGGAAAAAACCATCGCCGGCGGCCATTTCTTCCGTGCCCATTTTGATATCGCCGCTGATCAGATAATAGAGGCAGTCGCTGTCATGACTGTGCAATGGCAGCGGATAGCCGGGCTTGAACCAGACATAGTGGAGCGAAAAACCAAAGCCGCTGAACAAGCATTTGAGCACGGCGCCTTCACCAATGCCGGCGTCGCCCAGCTTGGCCGCACCGGCCAGAATCACCGGGTCGTCGTCGACATAAGACATATGTCCTGCCTCATCGAGACTGGGTGCATCCTTGCCCCTGAAAATTCGCAGGACTTTAAGCGGTTCGGGCTTGTTTGGAAAAGGGGAGCCAGCGTCTGTCATATCTTCCTCCGGACCAGAATTGGATCATGACCTTAACAGCAGTCACCCCCTCCGGAAAAGTCGATAAAATGCTAGGCGAGGCTCAAACGACCGGATATTTGGCGATATAATGATCCAGGACGGCCGGATTGAGCAGGCTTTTGAACGAGCAGCCGATGCCTTCATTGCCATGGTGAACCACTTCGGCCTCAAGCGCCCCGAGCCCCGGCAATGTCAGCCAGCATAAGGTGCCGGGGTGGACGGTCAGCAGGGCATCGCAAGCGAAACCGGCGAGCGACATGTCGGTCACTTCTACCGGGAAGCTGCTCGAGCAGGAAAACCGCATCCGCGCCGGAATCGCAAGCCGATGACGCGGAGCACATCGATCTTCTACGGACGCCATCGCATAAGTCGGAATCCGCTCGACACCAGTATTAGTTACCGCTGCCATATAAGTTATTGAGTCTGACATTTCTGTCTCCTGAGCGCTGGTTTCGCTGCGATGGAAACCGGCTTGATCCATGAACAACCATCGACTGGTCCATATTCACTCCAGCCGGTAAACCTTTTCTTCCTGCTCAGGGTAAACAGGAATTTGCCAAAGTTAACCTTGTTGCAATTCGCGCTGGATCCATACAATCGCGCTTGCCGAAAGCATCGCGGGACGCTAAGGCGCGCGAACCGGCTGTTTCGCAAGGGTGATACGGCCCGTGCAGGAGTGTAGCTCAGTTGGTAGAGCATCGGTCTCCAAAACCGAGGGCCCACGGTTCGAGTCCGTGCACTCCTGCCATTTTTTCCATCAATAACTGAAATCTTCATGACCCAGTTTATTTCCGCCATCAGCCTGATCGTTCCTGACTATGATCAGGGAATCGCCTTTTATGTCGGATTATTGGGCTTTGAACTGATCGAAGATACAGAGCTGTCGGAAGACAAGCGCTGGGTTCTGGTGGCACCGCCGGGCAGCACCGAAACACGGCTGCTGCTGGCCAAGGCGACCAATGAGGCTCAGGAAGAGATTATCGGCGAGCAAGCCGGTGGCCGAGTATTCCTGTTTCTTGAGACCTATGATTTTGACGGTGATCTCGCTCTGATGGAACGGGCCGGCATTGACATAATCGAAGAGCCCCGAGTCGAAAGCTATGGCAAGGTGGCAGTGTTTCGTGACCCCTTCGGCAATAAATGGGACCTGATCGAACGGCATTAATATCCGATGCCGTAGCGTCGCCACTGTCAGTTGCCTGAACCCCAGTTTTCTGCCATAATTACCACATGATTGAACAAAAAATAGCAGCGGCTGATGAGGCCGGACTGGAACCCTATCTCGGCGGTAGAAGCTTCGCGCAATGCTGGGAAGAATATGAAACCAACGGCTATGTGATTTTCCCCGGGATCATGCCCCCGGAAGAGGTCGAACGGCAACGGGCCGCGCTTCAGCCATTTATCGAAGCCGATATTCGCGGGCGCAATGTGTTTGAAGGCGTCCAGTCCAATCGCATCTATGCGATGCTGGGCAAGGATCCGGTTTTTTCCGACCTGATTACTCATCCGTTACAGCTGGCATTTGCAGAGAAAGAACTGGGCAAATCCTGCCTGCTGTCCGCCTGCCTTGCGATCAACCTGCATCCTGGCGAAACCGTCCAGCCTTGGCATATGGATGATGAGCATTGCCGTCAGCCTCTTCCCCGCAAGGCGCTCGGCGTCAGCACCTTCTGGTCAATCGATCCGATGACCGAAGACAATGGTGCGACCGAAATCATTCCCGGCAGCCACAAATGGGGCAAGGTCGAACTCAACGGTGCCAATAGCCTGGCCCATTTCAACACCAAAGGCAGCAGCGACCAGAGCGTTGACCCGGGCGCGCATGAAGACGCCATAAAGGCCGTCATGCCCGCCGGATCGCTGATGATTGCCAAGGGCAATTTATGGCATCGCGGCGGCGCCAACCGGTCGGACAAATCGCGGCTGATCGTAACCCCGCAATATTGCCCCGGCTGGATGCGGCCATTGGAAACCATGTTGCTCGCAGTGCCGGCGGACAAAGCGGCCGCCTTGTCAAAACGCGCGCAGGAATTGCTCGGCTATTCGATTCACGAACCTTTCATGGGCTATGTCGATGGCATGCACCCGGGCCGGAAATTGCCGCAAGATTGAGCCTATATCCCGAGAGATAAGCTATGAAAGCCCTGGAAAGTGCAGCGCCGCTGATCGTCTATGTCGACATCAAAAGCCCTTATGCCTTTGCCGCCATCCGGCCAACGCTGGCGCTGGAAAAGTCGCTGGAGATGCGCTTTGACTGGCGGCCGCTGACGCTCGATATCCCCAGCTATCTGGGTTCGGCGCGCAAAAGCAAAGGCAAGGTCGTCGAAAGCACGCGCAGCGCGAGCCAGTGGGAAAGAATCAAATATGCCTATCGCGACGCACGCCGCTATGTCGAGCGTCAGGGCCTGATGCTCAAGGGCACCGAGAAAATCTGGGATTCCTCGATAGCCAATATCGGGATTTCCTGGGTCGTGCAGACAGACCGTGATAGGCTCGGCGATTATTTCGAAACGGTCTATCCGCCCTTCTGGCGGCGGGAGCTGGATATCGAAGATGTTGCCGTAGTCGAAGCCTGCCTGGAGCAGGCTGGCATCGACTCGGCCGGTTTCGCCGCCTTCCAGCAAGGCGAGGGCCGCGCCCGGCATGACGCTCTGCAGGCGCAGCTCCACCCGAGCGGCATCTACGGAGTGCCGACCTATGTCTTTGACGGTACGATCCTGTTCGGCCGCGAACATTTGCCTTATGTCCGCTGGCACCTGATGGGCCGCAAAGGCGCCGCACCCGATATCTCTTACGAGATTGACGGCATGGAGCCACAGCCATGCTGACCGTCTTCATCGATTTCAAGTCGCCCGCATCCTGCCTCGCGCTCGAGCCTACGTTGGCTCTTGCTCGCAAAACCGGCGTGCATATCGACTGGCTCCCTTTCTCGGTCCGTCCCTTCTCCATTCCTGAAGAACAAGCCGGCGAGGCAGTCGGCGAGCGGCATCGCCGTGTCCGTGCCATCGCCCAGCGCGATACCCTTTTGCATTATGCAGCGGTTCAGGGACGGAAAATGCATTTTGCGAAGACACCGGCTGAAAGCGAGACCGCCCTCGCCGCCATGGCCGGTATCGACACCGACCCCGTCCCGTTCATCCGCGCCGCCTTTGCCGCTTACTGGACCGAGCAGGCCGACCTTGATGACGAAACGGTCGTGGCGGCCCTGTTCTCTTCCCTGAACATGCCGCTTCCCGATATGCAATCGGCCCGCGAAAAGCTGATATCCATCCGCGCCAGGGCTGAGGAATCCGGAATTTTCGAATCCCCTTCTTATGTCATTGCAGACCAGCTATTTGTCGGTCGCGAGCATCTCCCGTGGATAGGCTCGCTGATCGCAGCGGCACCAGTCGGGTAAAATCCGGTTCTTTTTCTTGCGAATCCGGGAATCTGCGTTTAAAGGGCTGGTTCTTTCCGAAACCATGCATATATCCGAACACAGTCAAATGACTGACACCCGGAGTTTATGTGGAAACCGGCGAGAAAGTTTAGGGAATCAAGCATGGCGAAAGTCAATCCAGGCGAATTCATGAATCAGGTCAAGGCCGAGACCAATAAGGTCGTCTGGCCTACATGGCCCGAGACCGTCCGTACGGCGATCCTCGTGCTGATCATGACCACGATACTCGGCCTGTTTTTTCTTGGCGTTGATTCGGTTTTTAACGGGATTGTAGCCTGGCTTCTCAGCCTTGCTTAAACGCCCCACTCAGTTTTTTTAGGTTATTCGCATGGCACGCTGGTACATCATTCACGCTTAT
>TARA_R110000824_G_scaffold28264_11_pt1 | contig 19488 bp, 21 predicted proteins | sample TARA_R110000824 | Tara Oceans TARA_R110000824 (sample SAMEA4397747) | marine metagenome | biome: Polar Biome; feature: [MES] marine water layer (ENVO:01000295) within the mesopelagic zone...; material: water (ENVO:00002006), including particulate matter (ENVO:01000060) such...
GACAATATCGCTCTGCTCCATTAGTGATTTTTGAAGAGCCATCATTACGGCTCCAACTGCTTGATTACTTAATTTCATTTTTTTGCTCCTTGTTTATTTGCTCATTAATCCATTTATAAGTTTCTCTCATGCCCTTAATCAAAGGCTGTGAGACTTCCCATCCTATTTTCTCCCGATATAATTTATTATCTGAATTTCTACCGTTCACGCCTATCGGGCATTTATGTCCATATTTTTCCATGAATTCTTTTCCATCAATGTTGTGGATTGTCAAATCCTTACCAGATATATTAATAGCCATCTGAGCAAAATTATTAATAGAAATCATTTCTTCAGATCCAATGTTTATTGGGCCGGGATAATCCGCCCTCATAAACCTATATATTGCTTCTACACATTCGTTAACATGTAAAAAGGATCTTGTTTGGCTTCCAGGTCCCCAAACCTCTATCTCAGTCCCATCCTTTGCCATAGCTACTTTCCTGCAGAAGGCTGCTGGTGCTTTTTCCCTTCCATTATTCCAAGCTCCTTTTTCTCCAAATATATTATGAAACCTTGCAATTCTAACCTCAAGGCCTTTATTCCTCATAAATGAAAGAAACAACCTTTCAGAAAATAACTTTTCCCATCCGTATTCAGAATCTGGATTGGCTGGATAAGCAGAGCCTTCTGTGCAGTTTGGATTATCTGGATCTAATTGATTGTGCTCGGGGTACATACAAGCTGAGGAGGAATAAAAAACTTTTTTAACTTCTTTGTTGATCATTTCATGAACAATATTTAGATTTATTAAGGCAGAGTTATGCATGATATCAGCATCATTCTCCCCCGTAAATACAAAGCCGGCTCCTCCCATATCTGCTGCTAATTGATAAACCTCATCTAAATCGTTAGAGACAGCAGTCCTGACAACGTGTGGGTTTCTTAAATCTCCAATTATAAAATGATCCGCGTATTCATGGACTGGTTGGAATTCATTATATCTCAAATCAACACCACGAACCCAATAGCCTTTATTTTTTAAATATTTAACTAGATGGCCACCAATAAAACCGCCGGCACCACAAACTAATGCTTTTTTCATTTTTAACTCCTTATAATATTTTTAAATTTCAGAATAATAGCCGCCTATTGTATAAGACTTACCAGTAGTAGCCGTTTTCCCAGAATGGTCTGGTTTATAAAATTTTCTTGGAAGAACCCTAATATCAAAACTTACTCTAGTTACGCCAGTTTTGTTAATTTTGTTTCCATGTTTACACCTATTCCCATTCCACAATGCTATCTCCCCTGGGTTTAATTCCAAAGGTAAATAATCTGCTAGCCCTGGTATACTCTCTTTCCAAACAGCATTAGTCCCGAACATTATAGTTAGTGGTATCATCACATTTATTTCTCCCAAAGGGTGGCCATGGTGACCGTCGTTGTCGTAATGCCATACCCAAATCGCTTTGGAATTAGGATATTGTATTCTAAAAGAAGGAAAAGATTGATAAATGATCTTCTCTTCTGCTGCAAAAACCGGCTTTATTACTTCTATTATAAAGTTTCTCCAAGTGTTATGGAACCCTGGCCACTCGGAATTCATATTTCTATAAAAAATATTATGAAACTTACTATGGGTATCGTTACCCAAGTCCATCACTTCGCCACCTAAAACACTTTTATTATCCAAGTGTTTATGCAACATATCCAACTCTTTAACTTCAAATCTCTCACACAAAATTTTAGGAAAATTATATTTCGCTAAATCATATTTTATAATATGAGTAAATTTATTCTTATTTTGCACCTAATACTCCGTTTTCCATTATTTTGTTTTTATATGCGGCGACCCTTCGGCCCCACCATAAAGTTTCCTTGCCATAATCAAAAAAATTTCCATTATAATTTTTGCCTTCAAAGCTTAAACTGGTAGGTCTTATAGAAAGTTCGCTGCCGTTATATATTACATCGTGTATATTATATGTAAAATTTTCAACCAATGGGTAGGTTTTTTGTGGATCTAAAATCGCAAAATTCTGGTATTTGATTAAATCTTTAACAACGTTTTCTTCAATGTTAAAATGTAATGCTAAAAAATGTTTCATTTCATTAAAAAATATTTCTTTATTTTTCATTATATCAATAACTGTTGCTTCTTCAAAGTCCCAAGCGAATTTGTCTCTAACTGACTTTACAACCCTGCCCCATGGTGCCTGCGCTTTCATAACCAAATCTAGGGACTCTTTAGTTTTCATAAGTTGGGTTCCTAGAAATCCACTATTATTCATGGATTTCATGAATTTCATTAATTCCATATAAAAATAAGAATAACTTATGTCCAAATGATTATTTAAAAATCTTGAAATAAATTGAGTTGTGCCCAAGTAGTGACCAAACATGAACATCCAACGATGTATCGTACACTCTTTGTAATCATCAATAGTCATGGTGTTACTTGATACCACCATATGCTCTCTTTCAAAATTATTAATTTCACTAATATCAATATGGCTGAACGCTGGGTATGTATCTATAATTTTAAGGCCGTGTTTGTCAAGATATTTTTGATCGCCGAATGGAGTGTTTGGCAACGCAGTCAAGGCATAGATTCCAATATAATTATGCTGGCCTAACTCTATTACTTTGCATATCCCATCTATAAAAGACTGCTTTGTCTCTTCTGGGAGCCCTAAAATTAATTCTACATAAGAGGGAAGATCCTCGTCGCCATAAAGTTTTAAAAATTCTTTTAACTTTCCACCATCAACGTTTTTTCTCTTTATTGCTTTTAAAGTTCCGGGATTCATTGATTGTAAAGCTATCGTAATCCCCTTGTCCATCCTTGCATCATAAAAGATTTTAGCCAACTTAATAACTTTGTCAGCTTGATTTTTAGACCAATCGCAACGATGTTTTTGGGGATATCCGGTTTCTTGCTTCTTTTTCACTAAATATTCTGTTACTTGTAAATGGTCTTTAAGCATTCCAAAATTTGAATCAGCATTATAAACAAAAACTACCCTGTTTTCTGAAAGCCAATCAATTTCAGCATAAATTTTATCCAGCTTGTGAGTTTTAATTTTCTGATAGTATTTTGTTCCTATTTCACAATATGTACAAGAATATGGGCAACCTCTGGTTGTTTCTATTGTGGCCTCTAAGTCATATTTACAATCTTTTACCAACTCATCAAAAAGGCCATCTAAATAAGGGCTTGGCATAGAAGCAAGATCAGATATTCTTTCTTGTGGCAAAGTAACGAACGTATCATAATCATCAGGATTTTCTGGTTTATTTTCGCTAATAATTTTTAAGCCATAATCAATTATAATATTCGGCTCAGATTTGTCTAACACCATCTTATAAGGAATAGAGCATCCACTCACGCTTGACCAATCTGGTGTTTCCTTTAAAGATTCTAATAATATATTACTAAAAATTATTTCCCCCTCACCATGAGCAATAATGTCAACAAAAGGGTATTTATGAAAAAAACCCTTGGACCTATCAGACATAGGCGCCTGCCATCCTCCAAAAACTATAATACAGTTTGGGTACTTTTCTTTTATTTTTTTTGCTAATTCAATATTGTTATTCCAATTCCACACAAAACAACTAAACCCAACAATATATGGGGCTTCTATTTGCTCAAGAATAACACCTGTCTCTCTTCGCCACCAAAACAACTTATCTAAATTAAAATTATTAGAAATACTCTCTATAGTCTTGCAATAAGACCATATAAGGCCCGTAGAATAAGGCAACTTTGCCTGATTCGTAAGAATATCATTAATTTCAAACAAATAAACGTTTTTTTTCATTTATACTTTCCAAAAATTTTATGTTTTCTAAGATCATGATAAGTATCAGATCCACCAGAATCTGGATTTACGTCCGGCAGTTCTTCAAAGAGTAAAATTGCTCTTGCTGCTTGTTCCGGTGGCATAAACATATTCCAGCCCACAATATCAAAATAATCATCCTTGTACAGTCTGTCAACATGTCTGCCTATTTTACTAGCAGATTGCAACCAGTCATATGTCGCTTTATCATCTGTCAAAATCATTCCGCCTTTACCTAATTTAAGAATCTTTTTCAGGTGAAAAGATATACAATGGAGTGTTCCTTGCTCGTACATCCCCTTAGTAAACTTAGTAGCAGCATCAACAATATTTGTTGGCTCAAGTTTATAAGATCCAGACCACTCTTTATCAATAAGTTTCGGCGTACACCCGGAATTAATAATAGTAAATGGAACAGAAATATATGTCTTTGCAGGTATTTCTATTTCTCCTCTATAATCAATATATTTTAAACAAAGGAAAAGAGCGTTTGTACAATTATCAAGCGCTATTGCATATTTAGAGCCTGCGAATTTTGCTACTTTTTCTTCAAACACTTTAACAACGTCCCACGGGTTATTGATATTATAACCCTGACTTTTTAACAATGGTTCAACCAAGCTAAGATCAGCCCACATAATAACTCCTATTTTTATTTATTTTTATCCAAAGCACTTTTCTATTCCCTCCTCAATTGAAACCTTTGGCTTCCAGCCGAGGTCCTGGAGTGTTGTGATATCTGCGGTGGAGTGTTTTATATCCCCAACACGGGGTGGCATATATGACCACTTCAAATCAGAAATATGCTTATCAACATTTTTTTTAATATAATTAATTGATACGCCGATACCCGTTCCTACATTTAAAGACTCTCCTTTCCAAAGCCTATTTCCAGACTTGTGAGCCCGCATACAAAAGATATTTGCACCTATCACATCTTTAATATAAATCATGTCTCTAGTCTGATCCCCTTCTCCATATATTTTAAGGGAGTTTCCTCGGCGAGACATTTCCATCCATGCCGAGATGACCGAGGAGTATGGTCCCCCATAGACTTGATCTTCTGAGTATACATTAAAATACCTGAGGCTAACCGTATTCAAAGAATATAATTTTGAATAAAGCTTGCACTCCATCTCGCACATTAGTTTGTGTAATCCATAAGGAGATTTCGGACCATCTTTATCACCAATAACTGCGGCTGATGAGGAAAATATTACACATTTAACCTCATGATTTTTTGCCCACTCTAAAAGAACAGAAGTCCCTAAAACATTATTTCTTAGCGTATAACTTGGGCTTTCTATAGAATAAGGAACACTTGGCAAAGCAGCAAGATGGAAAACATAATCATAAGACTTTTTAGGTAGACAATGAATTATGTCTTTGCCATCTTTCAAATCAATTCCATCAACCTCATGGAACAGCCTTTTAAGCTCACGGTACAAGTGCTTTCCTATATAGCCCTTATGGCCCGTTACAAGAATGTTTGTCATTGATCACCCAAAAACAAACTAATATCTCTTGGTATTTTAAATTTTATATCATTCAATGAAACCCTCTCAACATTAATTTTTCTTCTAACTGCCTTTTCAAAAGTAGAAGAACGATCTGTTCCGACGTGTATGATGCCGGTTTTATTTGATATTGTCTCTTTCAAAACCATTGGAGCGATTATATCAACATAGTCTTTTGTACTCCACTGGTCGGTGGCGGCTTTGTCATATGGAAAATTGTAGCCGAAAAAGCTAGTCCGAATAACCAATGAATTGTCAATAATTCGGACTAACAACTCTGCTGCGGCTTTTGTCTTGGCATACTTTGATATTGGATTTATAGGGTCATTTGTTTTGTAGTTTCCCTTCTCACCATCAAAAACATAATCTGTGGATATAAAAACTAATTTTTTATTTAATTCCTGGCATGCCTTTATAATATTTATAGTGCCACACACATTAACTTCTATAGAAGCCATAGAGTCACCCTCTATCTGTCTGACATTCGTCATTGCGGCGGCATGCAAAACGACCTTTCCTTTAAAATTTCGTATATTTTCCATAACCTCTTCAAGGATAGTTATGTCGCATGCACTGGTTGGAGGAGCAACAAATCTAATATTAAAGTCGTCTGATTTTTTAATTAATTCAGTGCCTAAAGTCCCTGAACCGCCTGTTAGGAATATATCTTTTAAAACCATTTAAATAGTCCTTTTGGGTGTCTTGGTGCCCAGCCTATATCTCTTAATTTTTTAGAACTTATTGAATATCTCAAATCTTGCCCCCAGCGATTATCAACAAACATTAAACTACTTTCGTCTTTTCCTGTCCAGTCTAAGACATAGGAAACGGCTTCCAAGTTCGTCATATGATTCTCTGATGCGACGTTAAAAATCTCATTTTTAATTTGCTTATCAATTATAATAAACAAGCCCTCAACATTGTCTTTAACGTAAGTCCAGTCCCTTATATAAGATCCATCGCCATGAATTGGGACCTTCTTGTGATTTTTTAACGATGTGATTGACTTTGAAATTAATTTTTCTTCATATTGTCTGGGCCCATAATTATTTGCCGATCTGGTAATAATGTAGTCAATCTTGTATGTTCTAGCGTAAGACAAAACAAGCATCTCTGCTGCCGCTTTTGTCGCTGAATATGGGTTGCTGGGTGTTAGTTTGTCGGTCTCGGTGAAAGACCCCTCAACACGATCTCCATAAACCTCATCTGTACTTATGTGAAAAAACAGGGGTCTTGCATAAGATGGTTTACCTCTTATCAATTCTAATAAATTATGCACACCAAGAATATTGCTCTTAATGAACGGGGCTGTGTCTCTAATAGAATTATCAACATGGCTTTCTGCTGCAAAGTTGATTAGTACGTCACAAGTAGGTAAATGGTCAATCTCGCTTATGTCTGCTTTCAAAAAAGTATAATTCGGATGGTTATCCCATGGCAGAATTTCATGAGAAGCATAATTCATCTTATCAATATCAATGACTACATCCCCCTTCTCTATGGCGGCTTCTACAAAGTGACTACCAATAAATCCTCTTCCGCCAGTAACTATAAATTTCATTTCTTCTCCATTAATTAAATTTAATATCTTTAGAATATTCTTTTAACAATTGTGAGGACAAATCCTTCTCTGATATTATTGTTTTTGATATATCAAAGGGCCACTCAATTCCCAAGGCCTCATCAAAAGGGTTGATTCCGGATTCACCGCTCTTATTATAATATGAGGTACACCTATACACAACAGTTGTATTATTCTCAAGACTAGCAAAGCCATGAGCAAACCCTGGCGGGATCCAAATAATATTATTATTTATGGTATTTAATTCAACACAATTATATTGCCCGTAAGTCGCAGAGTTCTCCCTGATATCCACAAAATAGTCCATAACAGAACCCTTAACTACCCTTATTAGTTTGCCCATGGGGGAATCCCATTGGTAATGCATACCCCTTATTACGTTTTTGTGGGATACTGAGTGGTTATCTTGCACGAACTCTTGCTTTATAACATCAGAAATTGTTTTATCAAACGATTGAAAGAACATTCCCCTCTCATCAGCATAGACTGTTGGCCTGAACAATATTACATCATTAAAAAATCTTTTCATTTTTTTTCTCTTATTAGGTGTTTATACCTTTCAATGTTATCGTGTATATAAGACGGTAGTCTTGGATCAAGGTCAACTACTTCAAACTGTGAGTTTCTAAAGAACACATCTTTGTTGTTTTCTATATTTTTTTTAACGTTTCTTTTATAATGCATATTATTAAATTCTTGATGGGCTGCACATTCTATTTTTAATAAAACTCTTTGTTGAGCAGTAGTCTTGTTATGACTGCCAACATATGTGAAGTGCCAGCCACCGTTAGGTATCCTTATGCCAGCTTCTCGCAAAGACGGGTGTCTTAACTTGTCTACCCCGTGCTTTTTTAAAAAATTGTAGTTGCATAATTTTGTTCCAAGCCATTTCTTTTCCTCAACCCCTCCAAACTCACCAGAATGGGCAAGTAAATTGCCTGAGACCTCTTTAACATTAAAATAATAATAATACATATCTTGAGCAAAATGAAACAAAACGTCTGGGCGGTAAAATTCATGTAAATTTTTTATTGTTTCAGGGTCGGGAAATTCATCTAAATCGCTTGTTATTATTATATCACGATCAGAGCAGTTTGTCAAGCCCTTTATTACAGAATTTCTTTGGTGCTGGTCTGTAAGGAAGGGTCGTTTTCCCACTAGTTCTTCGGGCGTATCGTCAACAACTACATGAATAATCTTATGATTAAACTTTTCAAAAAGGTGTTTATTTTCTTTATAAAATAATTTTTTACTTATTCCAGAAAAAGTTATGACAGACTCACATAAAACAAAATAATCAACATACGGATCCAAATAATTCAATCTTATTTCTAACAAATCCAGTTCGTTAAAGAACGGAAAACAATCATATACTTTAGGCTTCATTTACAACTCCATAAATCTTGTAAAGCTCAGAATTTTTTTCTTCATAAGTGTCTTTTTCTCTTTTGCACTCTTCATGATTAAAAAGGCTACCGTCTCTATCAAGGTACTCCCAACCTTTAGTCAAAGAATCTCCTTGCGCCCAAAAGCCATCAGAAACATTGTGTTTTCCCCAATATTTCGGCGCGATGACACTTATAACTTCGTTATTGATCCAAGTAGGTATCCAAGCAAAGCTTGAATTTGACATTATAATGTTTTTAGCATTTCGGACAAGAACCCAATCAACCTCAGTATTATAATGAAATACTTTTAATTCTGGGAACATCTTTTTTGCTGTCGTAGGATCGTCTGTTACAATTTTAAAATCCATACTAGGGTTTTTTTGCTTCATTATATTCATAGCATTAGCCCAATATGATTTAGGCAAAAATAAATCAGAAATGCTTCTGTATTCTCCACCTCTAAAATTTAAAATACATATATCTTTTTTTGAAAGTCCATAAATTTGTTTATCATTCCTAATTTTCAACCATCGCCTAACTTCTTCTTTCCTACCTTCCAGGTATTTTTCTGATTCCATATTTCCATCAATTTTGGTATTGTCTGATATATTTGCTAACTGTGGGTCATACAATCTGCAATCACAATTATATATTGGGTGTGTCAATGATCTTTCTTCGTAATATTTCTCTATGCCATCGGGTAGTGTTGTTGGCGGGCCCCCTTCAGGGCCCACGCCGCCGACCACTTCCTTACCAAAATCCAAATCTATTATTTTAGATGCCTTAAATTTTTGCGGATTCATGATTCCATATTCATAGCTGTTATTCAACGCTATGGCTCTAGTAACGGCATACCTCCACAACTGATTCCCTAGGCCGGAACCATTATATAATTCATTTACTATCATTATTTCTTCTCCAAAATAAAAAACCCGTTACCATGCGGAAACGGTTTAGTCCATTTCTCTTTGATGGCGCCAAAAGAGTATGAAAATTCTTTCAATCTATATCCCATTTTATCAAAAAGTTCAATCCACCATTCTTCATCCTTCTTTGTAACATGAGTTACATCAACTTCATATTCACGAATCCTAAAGCTGTCGTTGTCACCCAAGGGTATAACAAACAAGAACTGTCTTCCTTTTGATAACAATCGCATCAAAAACTCAGGTAAATCCTCCTCTTCAATATGCTCTAAAACATCTTTACATATTAAAAGATCATACTTTGCACCGCTAGGTACAGAAAGATATGGCTTGGCCTTAGGGTGGCTACTGTTAAGAGCATACGCACTAATATCTTCGCCAAAGGCATTGCAGCCTATAAGCCGTAAAGCGTGAACTAGAAAGCCTTTAGCACACCCAATATCAACACAATTTTCAAAATTAAAATACCTCTTAATTTCAATGGCCTCTGGTATTGACCTGGTTGGCATCCAACGATAATTTGTATATCCAGATAATTTTTTCTTTATTCCGTTTTCATAATAATCTTCATTAAATTTATGCGAACTCATTGTGCTCCGTTTCTGTTAAAATATCATCAATTAATTCGTTTTGCATGGCATACTTGCAATAGTGGCATCCATGAAATCTTCTCTCTATAGGCTTGCTGTAGTATTCTTCAATACCGTCTATATTACACACCATGAACTGGGACTCTGGTATATAGTTGTAGTTATTTTCTATTGAAAGCTCAGCAGATGGGCAAACGTAAATATATCCATCGGTGAATAAAAAAGGTTTTACTGCTTGAATATAGCAATGATTATTCCTTCGCTCTCCTTTAAAATTAAAGTCAGACAAAAAAGCATATTGCAGCGAGGCCTTCCTTGTCTCCTCAAAATTTGATATGACCTCTCTTATAGTTTCAATATCCTTCTCAACCAACTTAACATTTTTAATTGCGTTGAAAGCAATCCTGGTTGGTATCTTATTTTCTTCAACCCAGTCAATCATTCTTAAGAAATTTTCTCTTTTTTGAAAGTTCTTCGAGAGCCTTTTTTTCTTTAAGTCGGTCCATTTCCCTGTTATATTTGGATTTGATGAAGTCTCTATGGCTTCATCCCACACATAAGCAGCAGACACCTTGGTATCAAGACCCTCAAAGACACTCAGGTCATAGGTATAATTCTCATAAAAGCCATACATTCCTAACCTGACCCAAGAAAATAACTTGATAATGCCTTTATTAAATTTTTTCTTGCCCAACAAAACTCCGTTAGTGCATATGCCCAATTTAAAGCCCAATGAATGAGCATATTGGGCTATTTCAGCGAAGTCAGGGTGCAAGGTGGGCTCTCCTCCCCCGGTGAATTCAACTCCTGTTATTCCTATCTTCTTGAACGATCTAAGGGCTTGTTTTACTTTTTCTGTTGATAACCTTTCAGTCAAATCCCTATTGGCAAAGCAGCAGAAAGAGCATGTAAGATTACATGCATTTATTAAAGAAATGTGAGCCATAATAGGAGAGGGAGGTTTTCCGTCTTGTATGTCTTTCAATTTGTCTAAATGCTTTAAAAGCTTTGTGGTGTTGCTTGTATAACTTCTTCCTTGGGTTTTTTTCATAATAATACTCCATCTTTAAAATAATCCCTGACCCTGTATTTCTTTGTGAAAATATAATATAAAGATCTCTCAATAATGTGGGCTTCGGTCATACCGTTTTTTGGCAATTCATCCATTAAAAATTTCCAAAACTTTTTAGAATACCTTAAAGCATCTTTTTTAGTTATTAAATACTGAGATCCTGGGGCGAACCTTATATATGTGGGGGCATCGTAATCTTTAAATAGTCTTAACATAAATTCGTGATAACTTTTGTACTTGCAAGTTAAATTATAGGTTGAATTATGAGCAGGGATGTACCAACTATTGTTTATTTCCATGTAACCACCATCGGAATCTATAATGTGAGCATGAGTATTTTCAAGGTGCTCATACGATTCCAGTGAAGTGAAAAATTCGTTATAAATAATTTTATCAAATTTCTCTCTATTGCAATGATCCCACGGAAAAGCTTGTAAAAAGGCCATTAAATCTGGTAGGTTTTCATAATTTTCATATATAAAGTGCGTTATATCGTATTGGTTTCCACCAATATTGGGCATAACCTTCGTTTTGAAATCAGGTAAATCCTGCGGGCCCTTGTTATATATTATATAATTTTCCGTGTATTCTTTAATCCAGGAGGGGTCTTCCTTATACCTGCTTAAAATAAAAAATGGCTTTAGTATTTTATTACCCTTCACGAAACAACTCTATATTTATTAAAATTAAATCTCTGCGGAAATGTGCCGGGATAAAATCTATGGAAGCCAAATGGCTTTTCAATCTTCTCTGTTTCAAGGGTTGGTTCTTCATGAGAAAATCTAGCAGCTAACTCAACAGGGGCAAACTTTACTCCGTGTTTCTCAAATAAATGTTTATTATGTACACAAATGTTGCCATCTTCATTATAGCACCCTGCGTTCATGTGTTTATAAAAGGAACCGACGTTCACCTCAAACGGAATATCTTCTTTCAATGGGACTTCTAAAAGTTTTCTACTTCTAAGGGTGAAGCCGCCGTTGCCAACTCGTTGATGATTGCCGAATGGATCTATAAACGCAGTATCCATTATAGGCCATGGAGCACCTATGTAATCCCATTCAAAAAACTCATCAGTCCAAGAACTAGGATTAATTACAAAACCATCAGGATGAATCATTAACATAAAATCGGTTTTAATGTGCTCAACCAACTTATAAATACAATAATAACTAAACTCTTTATAAGAGATGTTTTCAAAATCATTAAACTTTTCAAATTCAACACCTGGGGGTATGTTGACCGGTTCTTCGTGTGAAATAAACTTTGCTGCTCCGAAGTCTATTGATTTCATGCTAAATGCCAATGCCATTAAATTTTCTTGAATCTGGGTTGATCCCAAGGCCAACACCGTTACATTATCTAATTTAAGTTTATCCATATTTCTGCACCATTAAGTTATATTCTTTTTGTTTTATTTGTGATCCCATTGTATGTGTTAGCTGCTCTGGGTGATCTCTATTAACTACTGTTATTTTATTCAATATTTTAGGGGGCCCATATTTATCATAAAGTCTTTTATAATAATCACAATCCATTAGCCATATTAGTCTATCATCAAAAAATATTTTATCTTTTGTATTTCTAATAGCTAGGCAACTTGGGCCACTGAAAGTATTGTTACCCAAGCACATAAGGCCTCGGTGATCACTCAAAAAACGAGGAGGGCTCTGGTTGTTATTTTGAAACTGTTCTTCTGTGTGATGGCAATAATATGTACGATAAAAAGTTTTCCCGTCATCCCTTGTATGTTCTATTGCACTAACTACCCAATTCATATCATTATCAAAAGCGTCATGTGTATACTGCAGGCTGTGTTTGTTCCACAAAAAATCGTCAAACCATAAAAACTTAATTATATCGCCAGAACAGTGTTTCATGGCATTATTAATATTGTATGAGGAAAAGCCTCGGCCTTCTTCATTTTTTATGTGTTTAATATTTAATCTATCCTGATATTCATCACAAACATTTTTTATAATGTTATCTCTGCTGTGGTCTGAAATTACCACTTCAAAGTCTTTGTAAGTTTGTTTTGTAAAAATCTCAAATTGAAATCTTGCGAATTCTTCCGCTCTTCCCTTTGATTCATATGCAGGTATTGCTACTGAAATCATCTTTATCTCTCAATCTATTTGTAATCTATCTTTCCACCAAAGTTTACCATTGGGCTTGATAAGTGATCCTCTTCCCGAGGAGCAGCCATCAGAAAATCGTTTTGTTCTCTTCTTTCGTTCAACACTTTTATGAGCTTTTCAAACATGGCCTCACCTTCTTCGTCGTGCTGTTCTGCTACTTTTATATCAGGCCAATAAGACTTAGGAAGTTCAATATAGAGGGCGGCGACTTTTTCCAGGCCGGCGATCTCTGCCTTTGACATGCTTGGCATCGTTAACATACTTTCCTTGTAAAAAGAGAAAGGGATTGGCTCTTCGGGGTCAATATAACCCTTTTCAATACAAATATCTCTTAAGTGTGTGCCGGAAAAAGGCACAAAAGTAAATACATTCAAGTTATGATTGCCTTTAAGGATTTTTGAAATTTCTCTATTAATTTCAAAAGTTTTAAAAACCTGTTCTCTTGTTTCATCAGGTAAGCCCATCATACTATTGATTGTTGGGCGGATGTTATACTTTGCCAATGTTTCTATTCCTTCAAATACCTTTTTGTTTGGGAGCAGCTTCTTCAACAGTTTTTGCCTGACTTGCTCATCACCATGCTCCAAGCCTAATGAGACCGACTGGCAGCCCATCTCTTTAAGGAGTTTGGTTTTTTCGTCAGTGAAGCTATCTAATCTGCTTTGCCCCCAGAATGGAAGTTTTATTTCTTTTTTATATCTTTCAGCAATTCTTTTGAACTTTGGCCAGCGGATCTTTAATAAAGTTTCTGAACTTATATATAGGAAATCCAAATTATATTCTTTAATTAAAAACTTCATCTCATCAAAGATTTTATCCTCGTCTTTAACTCTGTAATATTTTCCAATACCTTCATCTTTGTTGTTTTGAACAATCGCTGGGGCTGCACAGTAGGTACACTGATATGGACAACCGCGATCCCAGTCAATTTGTGCCATTCGCACTATACGACCCATAAACGGACGATAAAAACGCATTGGATCATAAATGCTGAAATCTGGCATTGGGAGAGTGTTTATATCCACCGTTTGTCTTTGACCGTTTTTAGTTATATTGCCGTCTGGTCCTTTTAAATAAAAATTCTTTATATCGGTGCAATCTTCGCCAGCCTTTATTCTATCGCACAATTCAACTATTGCTTCTTCGCCTTCACCTCTACAGACAAAATCTGCGTATCCTTTTTCTAATATCTTTTTCCACGAAAAGGTTGCGCCGGTGCCGCCCATAACAATAACAGGTTTTTCGCCAGGTATTTGTTGTATAAAATTATAAGCAAACTCTATTGTACTATCAACAACTGTTATGCCTATTAGGTGGGGCTTATACTCTTGGACCATTTTTACAAAATCATCATATGGGTTAGTTTCCCTCAAAGTAACATATTCGTCTATTGGAGACTTTTTAACATGACCTAACTTTTCTCTTAAATTTGTTTTTGTTCCCTCTTTAAGCATTTTTTCGGCAAAATTAGATTCTTTTGATTGTGTTTCTAAATTGACAGTCAGTTGAGAGCCCTCTTCGCCAGCGGGTATAGGCTCATAACGAATAGACTTGTATAGAGAGCAATCAAACAATTTAACTTCGTGGCCTCCCCATTCCTTGAGGCATGCTGACAAATACGCTAAATTACTAGGGACCACGCCCACCATTGGTTCATTAGGGTAAAATAACAACACTCTAAACTTTTCCTCCTCACGAACAATCGCTTCAGTAATTATTTCTTCTGAGGGTGTGGTTTTTTGAGTTCTTCCAAGAGATTTTAATTTGGACTTAACAAGCTCTTTCCCAATCACTTTAAACTTTTTTACAAACTTTTTAATCATTATATAATTCTCCCAATCTTACTTATAAATATTACCTTATGTTATTATCGTTTATTATAATAACATTTGAATTTATTTCCACAAGTTGTCTTTCAATTTCTTCTTGATAACCACCAGCAAAAACTACAACAATAGGACACTCATCGTTTCCAACAATGCCAGGCAAAGAACAAATTAACTCTGTGCCGTATAATCTTTGATTATTTTTAATTTTAGAATTATCTAAAATATTTATTATTTTTTCATCTTTTAGGCCCTTTTTTATTAAAAACTGAGAAAAGACATGGGCTCCGAACAAATAATATTTTTTTTTATCCAACTTCTCATTTAATGCTTGAACAAGCTTATCAAAATATTGATTATAGTTTTCCAGCAATCTTTTATTATCATCATAGAAATTATTACACTCCAAATCAAGTACAGGTAGGGTTCGCTTCACAGCACTATAAAAAATGCTATGTTCTAAAAAATACTTCTTTTCTATAATTTCAAATCCATATTTTGTTAAATAATACTCTACAAATTCTTCACTTAAATAAAAAGTATGCTCAAAATTTAAAACATTTGAATATCTATTTTCAAAATATTTTCTCAAATTAGGCACTGTAAAAATATGATAGCAGCCAATGCTTAGGCTGTCGGAGATAGTTTTTATAAAATCCTCTGGGTTGTGCATGTGTTCAAAAGTATGACTATGCACTACGGCGTCATATTGAGCACCCTTAATAAAATTTTTATTAAAAAACCCCTTTATTATATTTAGGCGAGGGTTATCACTTATATTATTCGGAGTAGGTTCAATAATGGTCCAAAAAGATTTCTTATTTAATTCCAAAAAGGCCTTAGCCATATAATTGTTTGAGCCTCCTGGTTCTATAATATTACAAACAGGAAAATTATTTAAAAAATTTACAAATTGGTTGTGGTGGTTTTTCCACATTGGACCAATTGCTTCACAATGATATTTACTATAAATAATTTCCATAGGCATTAAGTCCCTTATCTGTATCATTCCTGAGGATTTTGATATATCAAAAATTAAATCGTTTTCTATATCCTGAGATCTTGGCTCATTAGTAGTTCCTATAAAGGCTGGGAACCTTTTAATTCTGAAGGCCTCCTCTACATCCTTTAAATTACTAATTAAGCACCTATTTCTTGTGATTTTCTCAGCAGTTGTCATTCGATAGTACTCATTAAAATTTGAGCGAAACTACTCTTAACATATTCTATTGGAAACTTAACTCCCGTATAAAGTTCAAATTGTCTTGAAGCTTGTAATAGTGCAAGTTCTTGCCCTGATGTCGTTTCAACCGAACAATCTATAAAAACCGAACTTTCGTGTGTTTTAATATCTCTAACTGGTGTACAATTAAAAATAACAGAATTTTGTATGGTACCAATATCGCTCCATTCTTCTCTAGTTATAGTATTAATATTCTCAAAAATCTTATTAGCAGAATACTTAACTGCTTTGGCATAGCCACCATTGCCGAGGATGTAAACCTCATCGTTGTTTTTATATCTACTTAAGACTTCATAAGATGAATAAGCATCTGTGTTATAACAACTTATAACGCCTTCAGTGTTAACTAAGGTATTAGAAGCACCAATGGCGGAAACTTCGGGGGATATAAAATCAACGTGCTCTATAACTTTAATCTTATGAGGCATTGTAATTCCAGCACCCCGGATTCCAAGGGCGCGTATACCATCAACAGCAGAAGAGAGGGAGGCCTCGGACACAGAAAAGGATTTATAAATATAATTTAAAGACAATCTTTGAAATGCGGCATTATGGATTGAGCATCCGAAATTACCTGCTTTTGCTGCCATTGAAATACAAACCTGTGTGTCTTTATTTATCATTTAAGAACCCTATCTGCTATTTTGCTAGCGGTTAAACCATATTTTTCCCATAAATCTACTGGTGGGGCTGATTCTGGAAATACATCATTGAGGCCGATTCGGATTAATTTAGCTGGATGGCTATCACACAGTACTTCAGCCACGGAAGAACCCAATCCGCCGATTATTGAATGGTCTTCAACCGTTACCATAAAACTTGTTTCCCTTGCTGCTTCAATAATTGCTTCCTTGTCTATTGGTTTAATCGTATGCATGTTAATAACCTTACAAGACAGCCCTTTAGATTCTAAAATTTCTGATGCTTTTAAAACTTCGGATAAAATACAACCACTAGCTATCAGAGAAACGTCGGTACCTTCTTTCATTGTCATTGCTTTTCCAAATTTAAATTTATAATCTTCAGAAAATATTTCTGGGGTTGGTTGTCTTCCAAGCCTCAAATAAACAGGAGATGATAACTCAGTCTCTACCAAATATTTTGTCATCTCTCTGGCTTCAATAGGGGAGGCCGGTTGCAACACTGTCATGTTTGGCATAGACCTCATCAAACTTACGTCCTCAAGACCCATTTGTGTTACGCCATCCTTCCCAATCGCTAATCCGGCATGCGTTCCAACCAGCACTACAGGGGCATTAGAATACCCTATAGACACTCTTATAACATCGTATTTGCCAGTTAGAAAAGATGCAAAAGATGCCATAAAAACTTTATAACCATGTTCCGACATGCCAGAGCCAATACCAATCATATTACATTCCGCAATGCCACATTCAAAAAACCTATCTGGGTATGCCTCTTGGAATTTTGACAACCTTGTAGCTTTTGCTAAGTCAGCGCTCAAGGCGACAACCCTTGGCTGATCTTTAGAGGATTTTACAAGTTGTTCGCCAAATGCATCCCTTGTTGCTTTCATGATAATTCCTCCAAAGCTTTCTCGTATTCTTCCTTATTAGGGGCTTTTGCATGCCAAGCGGGGTCATGCATAAAAGATACACCGGCACCCTTTTGCGTGTGTAAAATTATGCATTTTGGGCGAGCATTGGTGTCTTTACAAACGTCTTCTATAGCAGTCGCCACCTCATCTTCTGAATTCCCGTTTATTTGGATTACATCCCAACCAAAACTATTTATTTTTTGCTTTAGATCACCGAGGGGCAGTATATCTTCTACCAAACCATCGTTTTGTGATTTGTTGTGGTCAATCAAACAAATAAGGTTGTCCAACTTAAACTTTGGAGCAAGCATAAAAGCTTCCCATATCTGGCCTTCCTGGAGTTCTCCATCGCCAAGGATACAAAAACATTTTTTATTGAGGAAACCTAGCTTCATTGACAGGGCGTGGCCAATTGCAATGCTCAAACCTTGACCTAAGGAGCCAGTAGTCGCATGCATAAAGGGCAAACGAATTTTATCTGGGTGTCCTTGTAGTGGTGAATTTATTTCCCTAAACAATGAAATATCCTCATCAGTCAATATCCCCAATTCATATAAGGCTGCGTAAAGAATGGGAACGGCGTGACCTTTTGACAAAATTAATTTTGAAGATCCTGTTTTATCAGAGGCAACTCCAAAATTAGAATAAAGATAAGCGACGACTTCAGCTATAGAAAAACTCCCACCTATATGGCCGGATTGCTTTTCATAAACCATCTTTAACACATGTTTTCTTAAATTATTAGGCTTTATCTTCAATAGATACCTTCCTCTTGAGTAACCCAACTGCTATGTGGGTTATTTTTGAAATACTATCTTCAAAATGAAAATTATTGTTATTTTTTCCAGTTTGGCCTGGGAAGGATGAGTTCCCACCAACAAGAATTAATAAATCACATAATTCTTTTGCCCTACAGTCTTCATTTCTTGTTATTACAACACATTTCATACCAATCTTATTAGCATATTCTAAAGCCTTAATAACATTTTTTGAATTGCCGGACCCAGATATACCAAAAAATATATCTCCTTTATTAGCCTGGTATATTAACTGCTCACTAAAAATATGGTCATATCCTAAATCATTTGAAATACCGGTTAAGGTTGCTGCACAATCACATAGATTGACACAGTGAAATTTGTTTCTTTCAAATGGCCTACTTGTTTTATCTTCTGAGACAAATGGGTGCATGTTTAAGTCAACGACCAAATTGCCAACATAAGCCACATTCCCACCATTACCACAAGCAAAAATTTTCTTTTCATTTTCGTAAGCTTCATAAACCAATTCTACAAATTTAGCTATCTGTAAATTGTCCAAGTTTTGTAATACTGATGCGGACTCTTCCTTATAGACCTTGATTAATTCAAAATCGCTTTTTTTTTCTATCATAATAAATCTCCACCTTCGCTGTTTAGCTGTTTTGTTAATAAAAATTTGCCCAATAAAAATAAAAAATTACCATAAGAGCCATCTTTAAAATAATCATAAAGAGGTGCGATATTTACATAATTTAATATCCCAATTAGCTTTACCTGAGACCACGAAAGGTTGTTTTCAACACAAAACTTTTGTAACTCACAGATGTTTGACAATAAGTTACTTCTAATTGAATATTCAACTGACGCCTCGTTCTCTGAGTATTGGACAGAGTAGAGTCCTCGCATCATATATGTGCCGCTTATTATTAAGGCATGATAAATTTTCCCTAAATCATAATATGCATCTCCAACACTTTTAGATGTCCCAAAAGACTCTCTCCAATCTATTGTATAAAACTTATTTTCTTTATGATTATATATAATATTTTCTGGCTGCAGA
>TARA_R110000824_G_scaffold99123_3_pt1 | contig 19454 bp, 14 predicted proteins | sample TARA_R110000824 | Tara Oceans TARA_R110000824 (sample SAMEA4397747) | marine metagenome | biome: Polar Biome; feature: [MES] marine water layer (ENVO:01000295) within the mesopelagic zone...; material: water (ENVO:00002006), including particulate matter (ENVO:01000060) such as......
ATGTGCGTGATGACAGATGCGCCCAAGCAGCTATTGGAAGGGTTGGAAGCATTGCCGCGGTTCGAGGACAGGCTTCACCTTCTCCCCAGCGGGTTGGGCTTTCTCATGCGGTTTCAGATCGTCAAAGCGGTCGCCAGTTTCGCCGTTATCTTCTGGTTCTACGAACAGCTGGAAAATCTGGGCAAAGATGGCAAAACTGACCCAAAACTTAGCGTATTCCGGGCATTTCAGGCCGTAGAAAAGCGAAATATGCGCATTTTGGCAGCGCGCAGCCCGGATTGATCCGGGACTGCGTTTGCCTGTTGGAAATGGCCGCCGCTAGATATTGGTGCTGGTCGGGATCTGGCTCGGCTGAAGGTAGACATAGGGATGCATACGCCGCTGGTTGCGCGCGATGATCCTCGATTCCACGGCTCTCAACCCGGCCTGAAAGCGCGCCAGCGGTCCTTCATCGTCGGTAATCACCGGATCCTGGAACCAGCTCTTATAGGGAAAGCGGTTGGTCCGATAATCGCCGAGCGGGCGATAATAGACCGACCCTAGCAATTCCAGGGACGACAATTGCAGCAATCCCAAAGACATTGGCGGCATATATTCCAGCCATTCGGCTTTGCTATGCCCCTTTTGCTCGGTTGGCGCTGCGGTCCAGCCCGCTCCGGTAACCGCCGGAGCAAAGGTCATGATCGTGCGCTGCGGGAAATTGACTGCGGCGTGCTGGGCGCTGGCAGTGAAGATGATCATCGTGCAGACATCAACGAGTTGGGCGCGGGAAGTGATCGGTTTGAAGCCGACGATATGCCCTTCCGATGCAATGGATGCTGCCCAAAGCGCCAGCTCTGTATCGCCGGTCACGGCATCGTCATCGACATAATAGATATTGATATATTGTTCGGCCCAGTCATGGATCGCAGCCCAGACCAGCAAGGAATCTTCCCGGTAGGGATAGTCGGGTAACTTGTCCGCATCGGCGACATTCCGTTCAGCAAAATCCACTGGTGTCATTTTCTTGTAAAAGTCGAAGGCCAGGCGCGCCTGGACGGCGGCAAGCTGGCTGGACTCGATCGTACCGCCAAAAAAGTCGTCGATCGGTCCGCCCTTGTTGATCAGGGTTTCCACCGCCAGATTGTTGATGAACAAGGTTCCTTCAAAATGCGGCACCAGCAAGGACCAGAGCGGATGGACATTGGCGAGATTGCGGCGGGTCGCCACTGCAATTGCTTCGCTGACCAGATGCGTGCCGGCGAGATGGACAAACAGTTCGTGATAATTGCAATCGGCGACCTGGACGACGAATTTTGCCATTTCCCAGCCCCATTTTTCCGATGAAGCGGCCGACGGTGTCATCACCGGATATTGGCTATCATCCTGTCCGCACTGGATCGCGACCGGCTTGAGCGACGATCCGCCTGGCGGGACGGCAAACAGTGCCATCGGCCGATAGACATATTTCGCACGGCCTTTCCAGACTCCGGCAACAAGCACCTCCAGGTCGTTGTAATCGCACAGATATACCCGGCCATCCGCAAGCGCCTTGGTTAGATTGTCACCGCCCATGACCGCAGCATATTGCGCTGCCGTCACAGGGAAATTTTCCGGGATCTGATCGATCCCCTGAATCAGCATCGGATTGGGTCCAGCCACCCGCAGCCGGGCGAATTGATCATCATCCTGAAATGTATAGGCGATGCCGGGAACCGGGAGAGTCTGGTAGAGATCGCGATAAGCCTCGATCGAACGCGTATGCGCGACCTCTTCGGCTTTCAGCACATCGATTATCACCGTGATAATATCGCGGAGGGCGCTGTCATGCGCCTTCAATGCTTCAATATCGCCGCCATGTATGGCTTGCTCGATGGCAGTTTCAAGACCAGGCCCGGCGATTTCCACACGATGTTTTTCACGCAGTGCATCGACCTTGGCGGTTAGTAGCTGCGCCTCGGTCAGCGCATCGCTGATAATCTGCTGCGCCGCCTGACTGAGGCCTGTGTATACCGGATCCAGCAGGACCGCCTTGACGTTTTCCAATATCGCGATGCCGACTTCCAGCACCTTGAACCACCACTCGATCGAAGGTTGGTCATCGGTCGGCACATGGGTGGCCAGTGGCACACCGGGCAAGGATGCTATATCCGTTGTCCATTGATATTGCGTGGAGGTTGCATTGATCTGTTGCCGTCGCTGGGCTCGCTGCTCCTGGCTGTCATTCTGCGGCAGGCTGGGATGGGGTGCACCGCGCTTAACAGCCTCTCCTGCAAGATTTTGCGACGGGACAATCGAGCTAGCGTTTTCAAAGGACATGACGGCTCCTGAATTGGATTTCGGACGGGATCATGTTAAATATTCATGGTTAATTTGACGTAAACTGCAGAAATGAAAATCTGCTGCAAGCGGCTCGAGAGCTGAACGATACCGAAAGATACCACCCTTAACGCGACGTTTACATTTAGCCGTTAGCTACGCTGGATGCAGTCAGCCATCCGACAGTTCGTGCAAAGGCTCATCCCGCCGATCCCGGAAACGGTGCGGGACGAATTTGCAATCTTGAGCGCAACCCGCCTGCAGAGCCAGTCGCGTGCGTTATTTCTGGCAATGTTCCTGACTATCCCCTTCGTGCTCTATGCTTCCAGTGCTGGTGCCGACCTGCGAGTCCGCTATGGCATGCCGCTCGCAATGGCGAGCTTTTGCCTGATCGGATTCATTTCACTGATCAAGGACCGCAATGCTTCAGGCAGCCCGGACTTAGCGCGCCAGTTTATTGCGGAAGCCACTTTCTTTTCGGCAACGATATGCGTTCTTGTCAGCGCCTGGTGCGTGATCAGCTGGGTCAATGCACCGGATGATCTGAAGCTATTCTACCCATTCACCCTCGCCATGGGTTCGCTGACGACCATTTATACGCTCGCGACTATCCGGCTGGCGGCGATCCTCAACATCATCATCGGGATAATACCGATCACCATCATCCTGCTGTTATCGGGCGATCCCCTCGCCTGGTCTGCAGCGGCCAGCCTGATCATGGTAACGACCTTTCTGTTCCGGCTGATAACCCAGCAGAACAACCAGTTTATCAACCTGCTGGTGTTGCAACATGACATGCGCGAACTGGCCCATACCGACCCGCTGACCGGCCTTTATAACCGCAGAATATTGTCGGAGCGGCTCGAACGTCAGATTACCACGGAAGATCACCAGCGCACTTTCACCGTCGCGTTGATCGATCTTGATGCGTTTAAACCGATCAATGACCAATTCGGCCATGCGGTCGGGGATCAATTGCTGGTCGAAGTGGCGAAGCGCCTCCGGCTTGCCTGTGGCAGCAACGGTATCGTCGCACGAATGGGCGGAGACGAATTTGCCGTTTTGCTGTCCCCGGATTCATCGATATCAGACGCGGCATGTGCAGACCATATGCTGGCCGCACTCGTGCCCCCTTGTATCGTCGAGAACCACGTCATTCGCGTCGAGGCCAGTATCGGCATTGCCAACTGGCCAGTCGACGGACGGTCAGCCAGTAGCTTGCTCGAGGCTGCGGACAAACAGCTTTACGCGGTAAAAAATTATGCGGCCACAGCAAAGGCCTTTGTTGCAAAGCGCAAAAAGGCGCTGGAATCCGCAGCGAGATAGCTAGCCCAGTTCCTCGGTCCGCAGCGCTTTGCGGTCCAGCTTACCGATCATGGTCTTGGGCAAGCTGTCACGAATGACGACATCCACAACCCGTTCATGTTTGCCGAGCTGCGGATTGAGCCAGGCTTTCAGTTCTTCGCCGGTAACGCTGGCTCCTGGCTCCAGCGATACATAGGCCTTGGGACTCTCGCCGCGATAGGCGTCAGGAACTCCGAGCACCAGTGCTTCCTTGACCGCTTCATGCTTGTACAGCACTTCCTCGACCTGGCTCGGGAACACCTTGAAACCACCTACCGCGATCATGTCCTTCAGCCGGTCGACAATCTTGATATAGCCATCCTCATCAATGGTCGCGACATCTCCGGTGCGCAGAAAACCGTCAACAAACACATTTTCATCTTCATCCGGCAGATTCCAGTAACCCTGCATCACCTGTGGTCCGGAGAAGATCAATTCCCCCGGCTCGCCTTCTGGAGCGGGCTTTGTCGGATCGGCCTTGTCGACCAGTTTCACCAATGTTCCCGGCACCGGTTGACCAATGGTGCCGGACTTGTTGAGCCCTTCATAAGGGTTGGCGCTGACCACACCGCAGCTTTCGGTCAGGCCATAGCCTTCGACCAGCACGGCCCCGGTTTTCGCCTCGAATTTCTTCTTCAGCTCCATCGGCAAGGGCGCACCGCCCGAGACACAGACCTTGAGCGAAGAAAAATCGGTCTTGTCGATGTCCGGATGATCAAGCAGCGCCTGATACATGGTCGGCACGCCGGGCATGGCGGTAATCTTTGTCCGGGTGATCGCCTTCAATGTCTGCTTCGCGTCGAAGCGCGGCAGCATGACAATCTCCCCGCCGCGTTCGACGGTGCGGTTGAGCACGGCGCTATTGGCGAAAACGTGGAAGAAAGGCAGCACGCCCATCAGCCGGTCGGTCTCGTCGACAAAGGGGTCAATGCTGTTGATCTGCCGCGCATTGGCGGTCAGGTTCTGGTGGCTGCACATCGCGCCTTTTGGCGTTCCGGTGGTGCCGCCGGTATATTGCAGCAACGCAATATCCTTTTCCGGACGGATATTGGGCGCTTTGTAATTTCCATCATTGTTGGTCAGGTCGGAAAAGGCGGTAATCCGGTCATCATCGGGCTGCGGGCTATTCTCCTTGCGACGGAACAGGGAATAGAACAGCGCCTTGCCGGCAGGCAATGCCCCACCGATGCTTCCGACTACCAGCCGTTCGAGACTCGATTGTTCGAGCACCTTATAGGCCGTCGGAAATAATGCAGTGGCGGACAGCGTGAACAATATCCTGGTGCCGCTATCCTCCACCTGATGACTCAATTCTTCCACAGTATAAAGCGGCGAGAAATTGACGACCGTGGCGCCGATCGCCATCGCGCCATAATAAGCGCTGACATAATGCGGGACATTGGGCAGGAACAGACCGATCCGGTCGCCCTTGCCAATTCCCAGATCCTGAAGCCCTTTGGCCACACGGGTCACGCCGGTGGCCACTTCGGCATAGCTATATTTTCGTCCCATGAAATCCAGCAGATGGGCATCCCCGCGGCGTCCGGCCGAGCGGAAGAACATTCCGGGCATCGACAGGGACGCGTAGAACTGGTCCCAAGGAGTGGGATGATTATAGCGGGTTTTCCAGATCGGTGGCTGGTCGGGATATATGTCAGTCATTGACATTTATGTAAGTGAACCAGCGTGAACTGACAATGAAAATTCCAAAGCTTATTGGCTCCCTTTCTGCCGGACCAAAGTGTAAGGAATGACCCTATGCCCGAATCCGTTCCTCCTCCGGCCGCCAAGTCATCGCTGGTGTTTGTTTTTCTCGTCGTCCTGATCGACATGCTGGGCTTCGGCATCATCATGCCGGTATTGCCGAAGCTGATCACCAATATCACCGGCGATTCAATCTCTCATGCTGCGGTCTATGCCGGCTGGCTGGCCTTCGCTTATGCAGCTATGCAATTTGTCTTTGGTCCGATCGTCGGCAACCTTTCCGACCGTTATGGACGGCGACCGGTGCTGCTGGGCGCTCTTGGCGGCTATGCGATTGCATATATTCTAATGGGATTTTCCGAGTCACTGGTCTGGCTGTTTGCTGCACGGATCATCGCCGGGATCATGGGCGCCAGCTTCAGCACCGCTTATGCCTATATCGCCGATGTCTCTCCGGCCGAGAAACGGTCACAAAATTTTGGCCTGATCGGTGCCGCCTTCGGCCTCGGGTTCATCTTCGGTCCCGCGATTGGCGGCATATTGGGAGAATATGGCACTCGCCTGCCCTTTTTTGCGGCCAGCCTGCTAGCGGCGGTCAATCTGGTCTTCGGATTTTTCATGCTGAAAGAAAGCCTGCCAGCCGAAAAACGGCGTCCGTTCAACATTGCCCGCGCCAATGCTCTGGTCGCGCTCAAGGGGCTGCACGGCCAGAATAAGGTGGTATTCTGGTATGCTGCGTCGCTGACGGTCTGGATGACTGCCCATGTCGTCTATCCGATCATTTTCGCTTTCTACGCAATCGAAGCCTTTGGCTGGAGCGAATTGACGGTGGGGCTGGCGCTGGCCTGTTTCGGTATCGGAGCAGCGATCGTCCAGGGCCTGCTGATCCGGGTGCTGATACCGCGCATCGGCGAGCGCAATGCGGTCATTATCGGTGCGCTGTCCATGGCCCTGAGTTCCATCGTCTATGTGATAGCCAGACCCGATCAGGGATGGCTGATCTTTCTCGCCATTCCCATCGGCGCCTTACAGGGCCTGTTCCAGCCCTCGATCAACGGTTTGATGAGCAATGCCGTATCCGATGAAACCCAGGGCGAACTGCAGGGCGCTGTCGCCAGTCTGCAAAGCATTGCCTCGGTCGTCGGGCCACCCATGTTTGCTGCGATTTTTGCGGCCTTCACCGTAGCCGGAAGCATATATTATCTGCCCGGTGCTCCGTTCGGGCTGGCCGGGATTATTTCGCTGGTTGCGCTCGCCATATTTCTGCGCGGCTATGCGCTGCACTGCACCAGCGGCGATGTTAAACCACCAGTGGATGCAAAAGGCTTCGTCAGCTGAATGAGACCGGCAAGGCCGGTCAGGCGGCGCTGTACCAGGCGATGCCGTCTTTCATCTTTAGAATAGCGCGCCCGGTATATTCAAGGTGGCGGAGCGTTGCCATCGCCTCACCGCTGGCCATGCCGATCACATCGGGCGTGATCGGGCGTTTGAACAAATAGGGAAAGCTGTCGACCACGCGCTTCGGACTTTCCCGCATAGCCTGCTCGAGATCATCGAGCGCCTCGTTATGGCGCATCGCCAGCGTGTCAAGCCGCTGATGCGCGCCCAGAAACGGGCGGCCGTGGGCGGGTAATATTAGCAGTTCATTGTCCAGCTCGGCGCGGAACCGGTCGATGCTTGCCAGCCATTCGCCAAGCGGGTCGCTGGTCGGTTCGCTGAGCATGGTCGAGATATTGGAGGTGATCCGCGGCAGGATCTGGTCGCCGGAGATCATCACCTTGGCGCTGTCATCGATCAGGCAGGCATGTTCGGGTGTGTGACCATTGCCGATCATCACCCGCCACTCGTGGTCGCCTGTTCTCAGCCTGGTGCCTTCTTCCATCCGGATGTGGCCAACCGGCAGGTCGGAAACGACGCTGGCGAAACGGCCCCAGCCCTTTTCGGTAAATTCGTCGATCAGATGCTGATCCCAGCCGCAGAAACGCCATTCGTCGAGCGCTTCTTGCGGCACGCCGTCGCGCTTGTCAGCCAATATCATGCGCGTCAGCAGCCATTCGGTCCGGTTCATGTGCAAGGGTGCCTTGAACCGCTTCGCCAGCCAGCCGGCACAGCCGACATGGTCGGGATGATAATGAGTGACGATGATCTTGGTCGCGCTCTGCCCCTGCAATGCGCCTTCCTCGAACAGATGTTTCCAGGCCTCGATCACCTCTGGCATGAACAGTCCGGTATCGGCGATGGCAAAGCCGTCGCTGCCATCAGCATGGCGGTCGGACAATATCCAATTGTTGATATGGCCGAGCGGACCGGGCACCGGTGTACGGGTCCAGCCGATGCCGGGCATCAGTTCAAAATATTCGCCAAATTTCGGTTCATAATCACCGAGCGGATAGGTCAGGCCATCCGATTCAATCGGATCAAAGCCATGATCGGCAAGCATCGCATCATAAGCGGGCGGTTTTCGGGGAGCATCCATGGATCGGTCATAGACCCATGGCTATCGGAAGCGCAAGCCAGTTTAATCGGATAGTTAAATCTGATTTCTGATAGGGTTTCCAGCACCAGATAGGGCAGCAGAAATGGTGAAAACCAGCGCTATCGCGCTGGCAATCCGCTTTGTGACTATTTCCAGAGTTTAAACCGAGCCGAGTTCCCGTTGGCGATTGGCCTTTGGGAAGATCGGCTGCGGCGAAAGGCCCGAAGCCTAGCGCTCCTTGAAAAGCGTTTCCTTGGTATGTTCGACCGGTGCGGCTTCTTCGCCTGATTCACCAGACAATGCGGCTTCTGCATCGCGAACCGCCTGGGCGCGTTCTTCATGCAATTCGGCAATCAAGGCGACCTTGTCACCGCCCAGCTTCGTGTCATCGGCCACTTCAGGCTCGATACCGGCCTTTTTCGCTGCCTTGGCAACAACCGCATCAAGTTCGCGCTGTGAGCAAAGGCCCAGAGTGACGGGATCTTTTGGTGCGATATTGGCGATATTCCAGTGCTCGCGCTCGCGGATGGCATTGATCGTCGTCCGCGTGGTGCCGATCAGCTTGCCAACCTGGGCATCGGAAATTTCCGGGTGGTTGCGGAGCAGCCAGGCGATACCATCGGGCTTGTCCTGACGCTTGGAAACCGGCGTATAACGTGGTCCCTTGGTCCGGCGCACCTGATCGGGGCCCTTTTGGATGACCATCCGGTAGTTGGGGTCTTTCTCGGCTTTTTCGATTTCTTCATGGGTCAGTTCATGCGCCTGCACCGGATCGCGACCGGTATATTTCGAGCTGGCGAGATCATCTGCCATCGCATTGACTTCGAGAATATGGATGCCGCAGAATTCGGCGATCTGTTCAAAGCTGAGCGCCGTATTGTCGACCAGCCAGCTGGCGGTTGCATGCTGCATAAGAGGAGTTGCTTGTTCGGCCATGATGGCATCCTTCCAATAGCTGGCCATATGGAGCCAGCGGCAATATAAAAATAAAGGGCCGCCCCCTTGCGGAGACGGCCTGTTGGAAGCTTATGTAGGATATTTGCAGGCCCTCGGCAAGATATTTGGCTAAACCCGCGCAAATATCGCCTTGGCCAGGATCCGGCGCGACATATGGCAGTGCAGACGCAGGTCCTGCGACACCAGTCCGTTGAGGAACTGGCTGGCGCTGGCGTCCCAGCTATATTTCTCTCCATGCGCGATACAATCGCTGGAATTGAGCCTCAGAGCGCGCTGTATCGCGATGTTGAGATCTCCGTCCATCGCGCCGCAATCTGTTGTCAATATATCGATTGGACCGGTCACCGGATAGGCTGCCACAGGGGTGCCGCAGGCCAGGGCCTCGATAATTACCAACCCGAAAGTATCGGTCTTGCTGGGGAATATGAAGACATCCGCTCCGGCATAATAGCCAGCGAGTTCCTGACCCGATTTTCTGCCGACAAAATGGATCTCGGGATAGCGCGCCTGCAAGCCCGCCAGCGCTGGCCCATCCCCGACCACAACTTTCGAACCGGGCTGATCGCTGTTTAAAAAGGCCTCGATATTTTTTTCGATGGCCACACGCCCGACATAGAGCTGGATCGGCCGCTCGATCTGCTCGTAAATAGCGGGCGACGGCGCATCGGCGCGGAAATTCTCGAGATCGACACCCCGGCTCCAGTGATGGACATGACCCAGATTTTCGCCGCGCAGCTGGTTACGGATACTGGCGGTTGATACCATGATCGCTTCGGATTTTTTGTGAAACCAGCGAATATAAGGCCAGAATATTCGCGGGGACAATCCAGTTCGCTTGGCGAGATATTCCGGGAACTGCGTATGATAAGCGGTTGTAAAAGGAAGTTTATTCCTACGACACCAGCGGCGCGCCTGGACGCATAGCGGCCCTTCGGTCGCAAGATGCACCGCGTCTGCGCCAAATTTCTCTATGTGCCTGCCGATGGTCCGGCCCCGGGTGAAGGCCAGCCGGATCTCGGGATAGCTCGGCGCCGGAAATGACCGATATTGGTCCGGCGAAATCACCAAAATTTCGTGCCCTCTCTTGCGCAGGAGCCGGATAACCGTGTCCAGTGTCCGGACCACACCGTTGACCTGGGGATGCCAGGCATCGGTCACCAGTGCGATCTTCACGCCGCTTGATCCATGTCGGCCTTGACCGACCTCAGCCGTGCCGGTTGTTCGTCCTTGGCCTTTCGCGCCGCTATCTCGTCGGCCCAGTGGAGAATTTCCATTGTGCCATCGTCACATTCCACCAACGCGGTGCAACCTTCTACCCAGTCGCCGTCATTATAATATTCAATGCCCTTGATTATGCGATGCTCGGCGGTGTGGATATGGCCGCAGACCACGCCGTCAACGCCTCTGCTTTCCGCTGCCTTGGCGACCAGTTCTTCATAGCGGCCGATGAATTCGACCGCATTTTTTACCTTGTTTTTGGCCATTTTGGACAGCGACCAATAAGGCAGTCCCATCCGGGTACGCAGTTTGTTGACCAGCCAGTTGACCCGCATCAATGTCACATAGGCAGCATCGCCGATGACGGCGAGCCAGCGATGGGCAAGCATCACCGTGTCAAATTCATCGCCGTGCAAGACCAGCATCCGGCGGCCATCCGCTGTTTCATGGATCGCCGAGCGCCGAATTTCCACTCCACCGAAATTCAGCCCGGTAAACTGGCGAAACATCTCGTCATGATTGCCGGGGATATAGACGATGCGGGTACCGCGACGGGCCCGTTTCAATATCCGCCAGATGATATCATTATGGCTGTCCGGCCAGAAGAACCGCTTCTTCAACCGCCAGCCATCGATAATATCGCCGACCAGATAGAGCGTATCGCTATCAACATGGTCGAGAAAATCGATCAGCAGGTCGGCATTGCAGCCGCGTGTGCCGAGATGGATATCGGATATCCAGATTGTCCGGTATCGCGTCCTGTCCCGCGAATGGACCCGCGGCTTATGTTTCAGTCGCGCTTCGTAGCGATCGACATCAAGCAGAGGAATATCCGCTTTGGTAAAGGGTGGAAATTGTTTGGCCATTGAAAACCCCCATGGGAAACTATCCATGGACATGGCTCTACGCTTTGATTGTTACAGCCCGATTCCCATTTTATGAAGCTTTAATTACGCAAAACCTAGGCTTTCAGAAAGGCCTGCACCTGAGTTTTCAGGTGTGGAACGGCATCGTCGCTAGCCAGAAATTCGATGATTGGCATGATTTTCCAGTCCTGCCCCTCATCGCCAAAGACGATATCATCCAATATTCGCGATGACAGGTGACAGACAAAGAATAAGGCCAGTTCGCCTGACCCGCGCCAATTTGGGTAAGTGTGTACAGGTTCAAATTCGTCAATCGCGATGCGGATACCGAATTCTTCAAAAGTTTCGCGGGCAACGCATTCTGCCCCACTCTCACCATTTTCGCGCCCGCCGCCGGGCAAATCCAGCATATCGGGGAACGGAATCTCCGGCTTGTTGTCGCGGCGATAGACCAGAATATGATCATCGATGAAAAACGCGACTTTCGCGCCGTGAAAATCAGGTTCGTCGCTCAAGAGCTATCCCAGCATATATCCCGCTTCCGGCTATTCGACCGTCAGCACAATCTTGCCGATATGATCCCCGGCTTCCATATGAGCATGGGCCTTGGCAGCATCGGCTAGCGGAAAGCTCTCGTCCATCACCGGCTTCAATTTTCCGGCTTCGACATCCGGCCAGACATAGCGGTGTAGTTCATCGGCCATCAATGCCTTGCGCTCCGCCGACTGCGGACGAAGCGTCGAACCGGTGAGGATCAGCCGCTTCATCATGACATGGGCCATGTTGATCGTCGCCTGAACCCCGCCCTGCACCGCAATTGTCACATGCCGGCCGTCTTCTTTCAGACATTGCAGATTGCGCGCGACATAGTCGCCAGCGACCATATCGAGCACGATTTCAACGCCCTTGCCATCGGTGATCTTCTTGATCTCCTCGACAAAATCTTCCTTCTTGTAATTTATCGCATGATCGGCGCCGATCTGCTTGGCTGCGGTGCATTTCTGATCGCTGCCGCAGGTCACAATGACATTCAGGCCGAAAAGCTTGCCGAGCATGATCGACATCGTACCGATACCGCTGGTGCCGCCATGGACCAGCACGGTTTCCCCTTCCCGAGCAAAGCCGCGATTGAACAAATTGCCCCATACGGTGAACAAAGTTTCCGGCAGCGCCGCTGCTTCCGCCATGGTCAGGCTTTCCGGAACATCGAGACATTGTCCGATGGGCGCTACACAAAATTCTGCATAGCCGCCACCATTTGTCAAAGCACAAATCCTGCGGCCAATCCATTCCAGCCCGACGCCTTCGCCCAGCGCCACAACGGTCCCCGACACTTCCAGACCAGGCAGCGGCGAAGCTCCTGGCGGCACCGGATAGAAGCCCATGCGCTGGATCACGTCCGGCCGGTTCACGCCAGCAGCGGCTACCCGGATCAGCACTTCCCCTTTATCCGGCTGCGGAACAGCCACGGTTACCGGTTTCAATACTTCCGGTCCGCCCGGCTCGCTAATCGCGATGGCGGTCATTTCTTTTTGCAACACGTCAGATACGGCCATTGGCTATCCCCCGGGAAATATGCGCCCTCTCATATTTCCGTCCTTATTGACAGCAAAGCGCCAGCGGTCAACATTGCGCTGCAGGAGGTATGTCGATTCATGGATGATGACGAAAATCTGCCACGCCATTTCAATGATCCCGTGGCCTTGATGGTCAAACAGGACCTCGACCCGTTATCGGTGGACGAGCTGGATCAGCGGATTTCCTTGCTGAAATCCGAAATAGACCGCTGTGAAGCAAAGAAAAACTTTGCGGTGAGTCACCGAGCGAGCGCAGAAAATCTGTTCAAAAGTTGATAAATGCTGGCATTCGTTAAAGCATTTGTTAACCTTGTTTAATAATAGTTGGGTTCATCCGTTCCATATTGGACCGTATAGGAGAAGAGAGACGAAAAAATGGCAGCTTTGGCTCGATGCTTGCAAATCCAGGGTTCATCACCCTTGACGTTTACGGCCGGGCTCACGATCTAGAGTGCAAGCAGTTGGTTAAAGCCCGAAACTGGATGGAGAGCATCAGTTTCGGCAACCGGGACGCTGATAGTGTCCGAAATTTGGAGTAAAATAAATGCCATCATTCGCAGAATCACTAGAGAAAACCCTGCATCAGGCGCTGAAAAATGCTTCTGACCGCAACCATGAATATGCTACTCTGGAGCATCTTCTTCTCGCATTGGTTGACGATGGCGACGCTTCTCAAGTGATGAACGCCTGCGGCGTTGACCTGAGTGAACTGGAAGATGCCGTTGTCCTCTATCTCGACAGCGAGTTGGATTCGCTGAAGGTCGAGAAGGCCATCGACCCCTCCCCTACTTCTGGATTTCAGCGCGTTGTCCAGCGAGCCATCCTGCATGTTCAATCGTCCGGCAAGGATGAAGTAACCGGCGCCAATGTATTGGTCGCTCTGTTTTCCGAACGGGAAAGCTATGCTGTCTATTTCCTCCAGCAGCAGGATATGAGCCGGCTCGACGCTGTCAGCTTTATCAGCCACGGTGTCGGCAAAGGCGGCCAGCCAGCCGAACCTTCTGAATTGTCCGGTATCGCAAGCGAAGAGGACAAGAAAGAAAAGAACAAGAAAGAGACGGCGCTTGATCAATTTACCGTCAATCTGAACAAAAAGGCTGCTGATGGCCGGATTGATCCGTTGATCGGAAGGCATGCGGAAGTCGATCGGACGGTCCAGATCCTGTGCCGGCGGTCGAAGAATAATCCGCTTTATGTCGGCGAGCCCGGTGTCGGTAAAACCGCGATTGCCGAAGGCCTGGCGCTGCGCATCGTCGAAGGCAATGTACCCGATGTCCTGCTTCCTGCGGTCATCTATTCGCTCGACATGGGCTCGCTACTGGCCGGAACCCGCTATCGTGGCGATTTCGAAGAACGGCTGAAACAGGTTGTTTCCGAGCTTGAAAAAATGCCGGATGCGATCCTGTTCATCGATGAAATTCACACGGTGATCGGCGCTGGCGCGACCAGCGGCGGCGCGATGGATGCCTCGAACCTGCTGAAGCCGGCACTTTCAGGCGGTATTATTCGCTGCATCGGATCAACCACTTACAAGGAATTCCGCAACCATTTTGAGAAGGACCGTGCATTGCTGCGGCGCTTCCAGAAGATTGACATCAACGAGCCGTCGATCGAGGATACGATCAAGATCCTCGCTGGCCTGCGCGGTGCGTTCGAAGACCATCACAAGGTCCGCTATTCACCGGATGCGCTGAAATCGGCGGTGGAATTGTCCACTCGCTATATCAATGACCGCAAGCTGCCGGACAAGGCGATTGACGTGATCGACGAAGTCGGTGCGATGCAGATGCTGTTGCCGCCTTCCCGCCGCAAGAAAATGATCACGACCAAGGATATCGAAGCCGTGATCGCGACCATGGCGCGAATCCCGCCGAAATCGGTGTCCAAGGACGACAAGCAAACGCTCGAGAATCTGGAAAAAAATCTCAAGCGCGTGGTCTTTGGCCAGGACGAGGCAATCAAGAAACTGTCCAGCGCGATCAAACTCTCGCGTGCGGGTCTGCGCGAACCGGAAAAGCCGATTGGCAATTATCTGTTCAGCGGCCCGACCGGCGTCGGCAAGACCGAAGTCGCAAAGCAATTGTCATCGATCATGGGCATTCCGCTCAAGCGCTTTGACATGTCCGAATATATGGAGCGCCACAGCGTTTCGCGCCTGATCGGTGCGCCTCCGGGCTATGTCGGCTATGATCAGGGCGGTTTGCTGACCGATGCGATTGATCAGAACCCGCATTGCGTGCTGTTGCTCGACGAAATCGAGAAAGCGCATCCCGACCTGTTCAACATCTTGCTGCAGGTGATGGACAATGGCAAGCTGACCGATCACCACGGCAAGACGGTTGATTTCCGCAACGTTGTATTGATCATGACGACCAATGCCGGCGCGTCCGACATGGCCAGAGAAGGCATTGGCTTCGGCAATATGTCCAAGGAAGATGCCGGCGAGGAAGCGGTGAAGAAGATGTTCACCCCGGAATTCCGCAACCGTCTGGATGCGATCGTTCCCTTTGCCTATCTGCCGACCGAAGTGGTGGCGCGGGTGGTCGAGAAGTTCATTCTCGAACTCGAACTGCAACTGGCCGACCAGAATGTCCATATCACGCTCGACGAGGATGCGCAGGCATGGCTTACCGAGCGCGGCTATGACAAGCTTTACGGTGCCCGTCCGATGGGCCGTCTGATCCAGGAGAAGATCAAGCAGCCGCTCGCCGAGGAATTATTGTTCGGCAAGCTGAAGAATGGCGGCGAGGTCAAGGTTCACCTGAAGGACAATGCTTTGACGTTCGAAGTCACGTCGGCCGCGCCCAAGGCGAAGAAAAAGAAAGCTCCGGCAAAGAAAAAGGCCGACAGCAAGGCCAAGTAATTTACCCGATCGGGCTTTAAATCCGGGTAAAATGACAAATAAAACGGCGTGGCTGATCCCACGCCGTTTTTTTGTGCCTTTACCGGATCGTCAGTTTTGCTGCGCTTCTGCGCTTTTGCCCGATACCGCCGAAAAATGAGCAGAAGGGGCCTGGTCAACAAACGCCCCCCAATACCAGCCGGCATATTTATAATAGAACTTGGCCGCCTTCAGATCGTCATCCGCTTCGGCGTTCTGCGCCAGACGGCGGTGCGCCTGCGCTCTGACGTGATAGACATAACCGCGATTGTCCTGAACCTTGATCGATTTGTCCAAATCATCGATCGCCAGCTGATATTCGCCTCGCTGATAATAGACCAAGGCCCGGATGAAATGATAATAAGCGCTGCGTTTGGCCAGTTCGATTGTATTGGTGCAATCGGTCAGAGCCAGATCGAGGTCGATTTTTTCCATCGCTCGCAACATGCACCGGTCAGCGAGATAAGTGGCATTGTCCGGCTCCTCTTCGACCAGCTTGTTCATGATTTCCAAGGCCTGGTTGAACTTGCCCTCGGCCTGCAAAATCTCGATATGAATGGAATCGACACTGGTTTCGGTCAAACCGTCATTTTTCGCCTGTTCCAATATGGCATGGGCCTCTGCAAAATCCTGGCGACGCACATGAATTCTGACCAGTTCGAGCAGCGCATCGAAATAGGCCGGCTTGATCTCTATCGCCTTGGTGTAACTGGCAATGGCAGCAGCCGGATCCGATCCCAGTTGCAGATCGCCAAGCCATTTGTAATTATCGGCGCTGGTTTCGATCTGCAATGCGCTCTGCAGGTCGGCGATGGCATTGTCATATTCTCCAATCACCTGATAGAAATAGGCCCGATTGGTGAGTGGATTGCTATCATCCGGCTTGGCATTGGCAACATGCCTGTCAAAGGCTGTGCGGTGGACATCCACCTCTCCGCTCAGCGTGTAATTTTCGACCTCCAACCAAGGAGGGGCCGTTGCTTCCGGGAGGATGATTTCCACATTTTTGCGCTTCAATCCTGATAGTTTACGGCGCTCCAGCTCAAATTCCTGCGCTGGCAATTCCCATCGACCGGTATAATATTCTTCGTTGGAAACAATCTGATTGCCCAATGTCCGGACCGACCGGTTAAATTGATATCCAGCGATTTCCTCGCTGACTTCGGCCTGGCCGTCCATTTCGGATTCTGCATATCGGTCGGGCAGATTATATATGACCTGATATTTAAAATATCTCGGATAGCCGAGCTGGACGGGCAATTCACGCAGCTCTTCCTGATCCCGGGTTTTCTGAATTTCGAAACTGTTCGCAACGCTCCATAACTCATGCCGGCGTTTATCGGATTTGATGTCCCAGTCGAGATAAGACAGGCCCTTGGCTGTCAGATATCCGGTCTCTTCATCCTGATCGAAGGTAAAATTTGTCTCATATACCAAACCGTCCAGCACATATTGAAGCGCTGTTTCCTCGCGCAATTCCTTGACTTTCTCTTCGGACAATTGGGCAACGGCATTTTTCAATTTGAGCGCATCACCATCACGAAGCATGGCCTTCAGTTCAAAAGGCGCAGGCAGGTTGGTGCCGGCTGTGAGATCATAGGTGACTGATGCTTCCTGATAGGAACGTCCCGGGCGGCGGATAGGAATTTCTTCCAGATCGGCTCCGCGCTTCAAGCTTGGCAAGCCGTAGCGATGCGTCGGAGAATTCTCCATATCAGCCAGTCTCGTGCCATCCTGGGTACCGTCCAGCCAATAGATTTTTCCGTCCAGTTCGGCCTTTACGATGATATGATTGAAGGCTTGAAAAGAGGGCAGTCGCTCGACCACGGCATCGCCTTCAGATGCATGAACCAGCATTGGGACAGCCTTGATCCCCAGTCGATGCAAGGCGGCGAGCAACAAATAGGTTTTTGCCTTGCAGTCGCCATAGCGCAACCGCCAGGTTTCCTCGGGTTTTTGGGGACTATAATCGCCAAATCCCATGCCGTTGTAGAGATAGCGAATCTTGTCCTGCACCAGACGCAAAGCAAGCGCCGCGCGTTCTTTCTTATCCGGAGTAAGGTCGGCAATAGCCTGAATTTGTTGCTCTAATTCACCCCCCTTGGTTATTCCGTCCGCGCTTGGATATAAGGCAGCATTGACGCGCGAGACGTCGTCCCACGAGGAAAAGCTGGTCACCTCGAAATAGTTTCTGTCCTTGAATCGAGTGGGCGCATTGTCCGGGATTGCGACATCCGGTTCCTTCGGGCGATAATCGAAGACCAATGTGGTCCAACCGGCATCACTGGATTTCTGTGGGACAATTTCTGCTTTGGACCCGCGCCATTGGACATCCATCTTGTTCGGCCACCGGACCGTTTGACGGGCGTAGTCCACTTTGACGTTGAGGGAGACAAAACCGCCTGAAGTTTGCACGCGCCCTGCCAAGGCCTCATTTTGCTTGGTGACCGTATAGCTCATCCGCACAATATCATCCAATTGCAGATCTTCTATTTGCGAGATGGCAGTCAGCATCCCGTTGATCTGCTGTCGCTCGAGATTTTCTTCCCGCCGGATAATATCGAAAATATCATCCACTTTGGTCAGGTCGATAACTTCGGACCCGCGGACAATCTCATAGCGATGAATGATTAGATCGCCTTGGTCGGGGTGCCATAAAGGGCGAAATAGCGACATCATGTCCGACATCGTCTTGGTCGAATCGATGCGGACGGCGACATCCAGATAGGTCGAAACTTTGCCTGGCTCCAATTGTCGCTGCTGATCCAAAATCACCAGAACGGCTTCACTTGTTGGATTTTCTTCCAGAACATCACTAAGCTCGGCAGTCTGTACCCATGCTCCTGGTTGCGCGAATTGCGGTTCGCTCGCAGCTTTGGCAAATGGTCCGGTCAGAAAATATGCGACGCAAGCCAGCGCAACAAAAAAATATTTCATTATCTTGGATACACCCCTGTTTTTTTACAACTCTATTTAGATCAGTACTGAAAACAAGACATTGTTCACAAAAGGAATGGCCCCGCGATGGAAAAGCCAACAGTAATGCGGAAATATTGATCCCATCGGGATTTAAATCCCGGAAAATGGCCAAAACCACGCAGCTAATTCCACCCTGCTTTTATTTTTGACCGGCTGTCTTGTTGCTCTTGAATGGTGGTAATTCACATCAATATTGACACATACCAACTGGTCGGTATGCTATCGACATGACCGCGAATCAAACCTTCGCCAAGGCAAATGCGCGCATCAAGCTACTGGATGCCGCGATAAAGCTGGTTCGTCAGAACGGGTTTTCCGCTACCTCGGTTGACCAATTCTGCGCGGAGGCCGGCGTGACCAAGGGCGCTTTTTTCCATCATTTCAAAAGCAAGGATGCTCTGGGCGCAGCTGCAGCTGATTATTGGACCGAGACTTCCAGCGCGCTCTTCATGAACGCGGACTATAACCAGCATGACGATCCGCTCGACCGCTATCTCGGCTATCTCGATTTCCGCGAAGCCATCGCGGCCGGGGAAGTCGCCGAATTTACCTGCTACGCCGGAACCAGCTTGCAGGAATGCTACGGCAGCAGCGACGATATTCGCGATGCCGCCTACCAAGCAATCGCGAACCATGGCCAACGGCTTGCCGTAGATCTTGATGCGGCCATCGCAAAATATGGCGCGCCCGATGGCGTTACTGGCATTTCGCTAGGATTATATACGCAAGCTGCCCTTCAAGGCGCGTTCATCCTGTCCAAGGGCCAAGGCAGTGCAGCGCCCGTCCATGACGCCATATCCCATTTACGGCGCTATGTTCTGATGCTTTTTAACCATGAGGCCCCGAAGTGAAAGAAAGGACGTCAAAATGACCAAGATGATTTTCGTGAACCTGCCGGTAACCAACCTGAAAGCCTCAATGGCCTTTTACGAGGGGCTCGGCTTTGCCAACAATCCCCAGTTCACCGATGAGACTGCCGCCTGCATGGTGTGGAGCGAGACGATCAACGTGATGTTGTTGACCCATGACAAGTGGCGTTCGTTCACGGATCGTCCGATCCCGCCCGCGACCTCTAGCGAAGTGATGCTGGCAATATCCTGCGACAGCCGCGACGCGGTCGACGGGATGAACGAGGCGGCTGCCGCCAATGGCGG
>TARA_R110000824_G_scaffold18018_8_pt1 | contig 19435 bp, 17 predicted proteins | sample TARA_R110000824 | Tara Oceans TARA_R110000824 (sample SAMEA4397747) | marine metagenome | biome: Polar Biome; feature: [MES] marine water layer (ENVO:01000295) within the mesopelagic zone...; material: water (ENVO:00002006), including particulate matter (ENVO:01000060) such as......
CGTAGTAGTTGGCCAGGAGAAATATAATAATACTCAAGTAAAGGCTCAAATCTTCTTAGACCGACTCCAGGAATCCAGGAGGGCTTTTCTTAATAATTTTCTAAATCCCCAGATTAAGCTGGTATGCCAAGCCATGGGCTTTCGCAAATATCCTGTAGCGGACTTTGAAACTATAGACCTAAAGGACGAGGTCCAGTTGAACCGCGTAGTTGTCCGTTTAATGGAGTTAGGTATCCTGACTCCTGAGCAGGGAATTAATGCTATTAAAACTGGAATCTATCCCAACCCTTCGGAACTAAACCGCTCGCAAGATACTTATGTAAAGGAAAGGGAGAAGGGTTATTATAATCCCTTAGTGGGCGGCGTTCCTGTCATGGACGCAGGAGAGGAAGGTTCCTCTGATAGCGAAAAGGATGCGGACTCTGGCCAAATAGCGACCCCTACTCCAGAGGAAAGGACTTCTCCTAGTCCTACTCGGAAAGGGCCTGCGGATACTATACAGACCGTACGGCCTAACGCCCAACGAAAACCAAAAAAAGAAGTCGGTCGACCAACGGGGACCTCAACTATAGATAAGGGGGCTTATGGATCTCACGGGGAATTGTGTTCGAGAAAGGAAATTCAAAATATAATTTATGCTACTGAAGAGCTAGCTGTCTTTGCTGAAAAAGAGTTAAAAAATCATTACAGCATAAAAAGGATGAGCTCTCAAAAGAAAAGTCTGGCCCAAGAGCTGTGCAAGTCTATCGTCACTTCCACCGAAAGGGGTGAGTGGGAAAAGGAAATAAAAGCCTGTATTAAAAATGCAGACAAGATTGAGAAGCTTCATTCCTTGGCTGGCGTCGCTGGCGTGGCGTCAGAACATGACCTAGAGCTATACCCTGCGGCCCTAGTATATCATAGTAAAAAAGGTTCTCAAGGAAAGGACTGACGTGTAACAAATAGTTGAACCTTTATGTATCAACTATGAAAAAACAAAATCCACTCAAACCTTTAGAGGTAAGTTCTCAATATGACAGCTCAGGGGCTATCGTAGAGTTAAAAACTTCGCAAGCTAACAAATATATGGGATACCCCAGTACTTATGCCCAGTGCATGGTTCAGGCGGAGTATTTAACTAACACGGAAGGAATGTCGTCTTTAAAGTCAGCGGGAGCGTGCGCTGCCCATCTGGAGAGGATGCCCGAGGGGGACTTGGAAACAGAAGAGGCAAATATGCAACGGGGTTACCCAGGAACTGTTATAACTAAGGCGACAGATAAAGTTTCTCTAGAGGACTGCCCTTGCTCTCAACAGTCGGAGGCCGCGAGCATTGTAGAGTATCAAGTAAAAGACGCTCACCCGCAGTATACCAAGAAAGAGAGGGAGCAGATATCTAAAAATCTAAAAGAATCCAAATTAGAGGAAAGGGGGTGGCTCGATCCGCTAGTTGAGGGCAAACCTTATTTTGGAACGAAAGCCGCCCAAGGGGACTATTCCCGTTATCTAGACGCTGATATTGCTGCTCTTGCCGCCAAAACCAAAAAACAGTGGGAAAAGATAGACAAAAAGGAGCTGGATAGAGATTCTAAAAAAGAAAAAGTAGAACACGAGAAGGATGCTGTCAAGAACGACCAGTCTAAGATCGACAAACTTAAAAAGGGGAAGCAGACTACTAAGAAGCAGGTCGAGCAACATGACCTAAAGAAGGATCAAGAGTTCGATGAAGAGGACAAAATTAAATACAGCAAGGCTCAAAAAGGTAATCTTCCTCCATGGCTCCAGGATAAGAAAGAGCTTAATAAGGACTCCAAGAAAGAAAAAGTAGAACATGAAAAAGACGCCGTCAAAGACGACAAGAAGCAAATTAAGGATTTGAAAAAGGACGAGAAGGACGACAAAAAGTCCGAGAAGGAAGACAAGAAATCTAAATGAAGGATTACTCTCGCTACCTAGAGGCCGCGGAACGTTTTGCGGGCCAAAAAAGAAGCAAGCTCAAGGATAGTGACTTTTTAGATCCTAAGCGCCGTTCCTTTCCTGTAGTATCCTGTAAGAATGTAAAGGCTGCGGTTAGTACTTGGGGAATGTATAAGGGGTCTATGGGTTTTGAGGAATTTAAAAGCAAGCTGACTAGGCGGGCAAAAAAACTTGGTTGCGAGGGGTCGCTTCCCAAATCGTGGGACAGTAAGTGAATTATAAATATACCGCCACATTCGACAACGATATAATCGCTTCCACTCCTCTCCACGATAAGGACTGGAGCATTAGCTCCGCCTCCTTAGATAAGCTCAAGGGGCTTATACCTAAAAGCGTTGATCTTGAGAAAAATATTGATTTAGTGGGAGTTGCGTTTAACGCAGCAGTGGTTAATCGGTTCAACAAGAACGACGACGCGATTGACACTAAGACCGCTGTCGCTATAAAAGATTTTTTTGTAAATAAGCCTACAAATATTGAGCATGAAAAGAAGAAAGTTGTAGGGCATATAGTTTCTGCCGCCTTTAGTGAGTTCGGTGAAAATAGAATTTTAAGCAATGCGGAGGCCTCTGAATTAGGGGGACCTTTTAATATTGCGTTGGGGGCCGTAGTATATAAGACTGTCAATCCTCAGTTTGCTGAGGCTCTTGAACGGGGAGAAGAAGAGGGGTGGGATCAGCTTATTTCCACAAGTTGGGAGTTAGGATTCAATAAATACTCTATCGCCTTAGGAGACTCGCCTGATTTGAGCGAGTTAGAACTGATAACTGATCCTGATCAAATTAAAGAATTTAGCCATTACCTAAAAGCCTATGGAGGCGAGGGGGTAACTAGTGACGGGGTTTCCGTAAAACGATTAGTCTCTGGGGAAATTTATCCTTTAGGGATCGCCTTCACGGCCAGTCCCGCCGCCGAAGTGAAAGGAGTCTATGTGGAGAAAGAGCATAGCCGAGAAGCGGATATTGAAGAAGATGAGGCTCGCTCTGACTCAGAAATAATATGTATCAACGATAGATGTTTCGTTCGAGGACTTATAGATTTAGAAGAAAAAATTTCACATTCGTTCGAAACCAATGTAATTCAACATAACAGACAAGATATGGACAATAAAGACATAATTCAAAAACTAGAAGAACTCTTCCAGTCTCACACTTTACCCAAGGAGGGAAAGACCACCGTGAACACTGAAGAGGCCGTCGCCAGCGTTTCGAAATTCGTTTTTGAGGCTATCCGTCAAAGAAGTGATGAATACGCCGAAGAGAAGGAAGCTGCATTAGCCGAGAAGGGTAAACTTCTCAAAGCGGAGGAGGAGCTAAAGGCTTCTATGGGAGAGCTTGAATCTAAGCTTACCTCGACCGAAGCTCAATTGGCAGAATTGCAAGAAGAAAAGCTGGAGCGAGAAGCTAAGGGGCTCTTCAATGAGCGCATGGCAATTATAGACGCGGCTTACGAGCTGACGGAAGATGATTTAAGCGTTGTGTCATCTGAGGTTAATTCCTTAACTATAGATGATGATTCTTTTGAGTCTTATAAACAGAAGTTCGCCGTAGTATGGCAACACAAGAGCAACGAGGCCGTGGCCTCCGCTCAAGAACAAATGGAAGCCAGGATAGATGAAGCAGTTCAAAAGAAGCTTCAAGAATCTACCGCCAGCGTAGAGGAGGTCTTGACCGAAGAAGAGGTTGTTAATGAGGCCCTCGATAACGCTAATGAAGCTACCGCTACCCTTCCCAACACCAGCGAAGAAATCAGCCAAGAGGAGGATTCACTTCGACAACGCTTTAAAACAGCATTTGATCAAAACAATTTAACAATTAAGTATTAAAAAATTATGGCACTAAGACTACTACCATTCAGACAGTACGCAGAACAAGACGTCGTCAACCTATACTCGAACGCTACGTGCAATGACAGCACGGACAGTACGGGTGGGGGTGACGCAGGGGTTTTTGTGTCCGTTGTCTCGGGCAATCTAAACCAAGGTCCTATTATGTATGACCACAATGTTCCTGCGAGTATTTCGTGGAACACTGCGGGCATTCCTCATTTGGGCAAAGACGGTTATCCGATTGTACCGCTCAAAGTTGACGCAGCTGAAGCTAACGCTGAAGCGGGCACCGTTCTCGGAGTCACTTTGTACCAAACCGCCCTCAAGGACGAAAACGGAGAAAAACTTCTTTATTACCCTCAAAAGGCGCTTGAAAGCCAAGCTGTTCTTTCTGGGCAGGCAGTTCCCGTTTTGAGCAAGGGTATTATAACTCTTTCGCTGAGCGCTGGCTCAACTAATGGAGCATCGGCCACCTCTGACGCCGTAGGGTGGGTCCCAGGAAGTGGATTCAAACCTTCTTCTACTGCAGGTAAGGTGGACGTTTGCGCAGCAAGCGATTCCAATACGCTTGGTATGATCTTGGCCACGGGAACCCGTACGGCCGTTAATCAAACCGATCAATTTGCTGGAGCGGCAGGAACCACAGGGCATTATGCCATGGTAAAGTTAGGCTAACCCTCAACAAGAGAGAAAAAAAATAACATGAAGATTACTCTAAAGAGAACTGATGAACAACTCGAGTTGATTAAAGCTATGGCGTCGACTAATCGCGATGTCGCTTACGAAGCTCAAGCCGCACTGGCCGAATTTATCGGACCCGTACTAGCGGAGGTTATTAATAATGCCCCCGTACTTAGTAATTTATTTGAAACATTGACTTTCAATGCGGATGATAATCCTAGTATTCCCCTTGATCTCTATTATGACATCACGGATGAAGACTATATCACCGTCTACAGTCAAACAATGCCTGGCGGACTCCCAACCAACCAAGTGGCTCCCACCGCTACCGAACTTAAGTTTACTACCTATACATTAGATAGTGCCGTAAGCTTTGATCGTCGGTATGCAGCCAAGAGCCGACTTGATGTTGTTGGTAAGACGTTCACCCGAGTAGCGCAGGAAATTCTCCTTAAACAAGAGAAGACTAGCGCCAATCTCATTCTGGGCACACTGGCTGACACTAACTCGCAGGCTACGTCTCATATTTTGGAGTCGAAGCAGGCTGGACGTTTCCTTTTGGCCGACCTTAATGCTCTTATGACTCGCTCTAAGCGCATTAATGAATCGTGGAGTGGAGGTACTCCTGATACGGACCGCAAGGGCATTACCGATCTTTTGGTAAGTCCTGAAGTCATCGAAGACATTCGAGGAATGGCTTATAACCCGATCAATACTCGGGGTGCTGTTACACAACCTGATGGTAGCGATGCTGGTGCCTGGGGTGTGAGCGCTCCTGATTCGATCAGGGCTGGCCTCTTCAATGATTCGGGCTCCATGCAAAACTTCTTCGGAGTTAATATCATGGAAGTTTATCAACTCGGGCCTGGAGAACAGTTTGAAGCTATTTATAATAGCCTTAAGACTAACGCCAGAAACGATCTTGTAATCGCCCTTAACCTTAATCGTTCTTCTCTCTACCGCGCAGTTAGCGTGACTAGCGAAAGCGGTTCGGAGTTTAATCTCTTGGCAGACGACCAATATAGCGTTCGCCAAAAGAAAATCGGTTACTACGGTTCACTCGAAGAAGGTCGCATGGTTCTTGATAACCGCGCCATTCTCGGTGTAGAAGTTTAAGCGAAAACATATTCGCTCAAAAGAGCCCACCTTATTGGTGGGCTTTTTTGTTGTTCACGGAAAGTGGACTTTTGTGTAATCCCCTTTAGGATAAACAAAGGATTATTATGGATAAAAAAAACACTAAGTCTGCAAAGACCAGCCCAGGTAAAGGTGCTGCAAGAAAAAGTAAAAAGGCGCAAGCCTCGAAGACTAAGGAGACTAATTCAGAAAAATTAGCCAGCCTAAACTATATCGATGGAAAACATACTGTCGAGCAAATTAAAGAACTTGAGGAGCTAGTGGGGATTAAGGAGTCCAATCCCTATGGAACTACTAGTTTAGATGTGCTGGAGGCTCGAATGAGCGAAATGAACATGTGGGAACTGCAAGAATTCGCCGTGAAAGTAGGGGTTTTCCCTAACGGCACAAGGGCAGCCCTCAAGGGTAAATTAAGTAAGGAGTTTCAGTCCTATAATCAAGGAAAGGGTCGTCATATTGTATTGCCGTCTGCTCAATCCGTAGGCAACCACCTATCGAAGGATCAACTCAAGAAAGTACTGGAACTGACGAAGAAGGGGCTTTAGTTTATGGCCGTCAACCCCATAGGGAGACTTGCTACTTCCATTGTCAATACGGAATTTGATTATATTACGGGGTCAGAGAGTACCACTCTTATGAGCTCGGCTTCTGGGTGGCTCGCCGCTAACGTAGGCCATCTGAATATTCTAATCAATACTAGTTTTAGTAGTGGAAATTTGTGCGCGTTGCCCGAAACGGGAGCCGTTAAGTCGGGGTGGATATGGGAGGCTGAAGAGGAGGCTATCTACAAGCAGGTATACTTGCAAGAATATTACAATAAAGAGGCGCGAAAGATTCTCAGGAATACCGTAAATACTACCAATACCTCTGGCACTACGAGTTCAGATTATACCCTTACGGAATGGACCTCTTTGCGAGAGGGAGACACTCATATCCAAAGGCAGGCCATAATATTATCAGCGACCCAGAAGAACGAATCCTCTAGGATTGTTCGAGGTTTTGCTACCGACGCCACGGAAGAGCTTAAGCGTCTAATTCACAATTACAATATGTATCAAGCGGTTCCGAGGCAGGTCGCGGGAAGTGATGGAGACATAAACCTATGACGGATTACCTTAGCGCAGCGGAGAGGGCAGACTACCAGTCGGTTTTTAAGAATATGCATGAGACATTTGCTCGCCAGATTAGCATATATAAGACCCAGCGGGGAGTTTTTGTCGCAACAAATAATGCATACAATGCGCTCTATGGCCGATTGAATAATTCAAGCAGGGAGATAAAGGAGGTGCAGAAGTATACCACTACGGCTCGAATTAAATATGTAGGTACTCAGCCAGAGGAATTGGTTAATGATTTCGGCTCCCAAGTAAATGTGCGGTTTCCTGAAGGGACTATAAGGTTGAAGTTGGATGCTGCGGGCTACGAATTAATTAAAAGTGCCCCGCGGGTTGAAATTGATGGAGAGTTATTCAAGATCGTGAGTGATCCTGCTAAGATAGGTCCCTTTGGAGTCTTATTCTATTCAATATACCTCCAGCGCAATGATCAATAGCCGCCATGATTATACATCAGTCTCAACTATCTCAAACTTTAGCCCGACAGGCTAGCCCCCTATTGACGCGTCAATTTGAACAAAAAATCAGGCGGATTATAGAGGAGGCTCAAGGGGTGATGGTCGCCTCTTTCTCTGCCCATCCAGTTAGTTTGGAAATCGAAGGAGGCCCTACCTCGACGAACCTAAGTAATACTCTAGTGGGGTCAAGTGAAAAAGCCAACCTGTTTGGCTTTATTGGTTTTGGGGCGGGTGAAAGTCCTATCCAAAAAATTAGAACCTATCTTGCGAGAAATATAGAAATAAGAGCAGTAAGGAGGAGTTTAAAAGATGTAGTAATTGACTTCGCCGTAAATATTCCAGAGCTTGACGCTATATACGATATGAGCCCTATGCCCTGGGCTCCTGGACTTAGCTGGGCGGAGGGGATCGAAAAGGGCATTCCTGGGCTTGGTCAGTATTTGGCAGGAGGGTCTTCTAAGGGCAGGTCGGGCGGAGGCATACAGGTAAAGGTCGCCGTCAATGCTGGTTCATTTAGGAGTGTTAGGTATATGAGTAAAATATTAGAAGATTTTGTAAATGACTTAGCTCTACGACTTAACTGATGAAAAGCCAATTTGACCACGAGCTACTGTCAAGCTTTTATTTATGGTTCGACGATGTGCTGGTCCGCCGAAATGACTCATATATAGAGCAATCAACAGGAATAAGTTTTGTTCAGAAGGTGGCGGGGACCGCTGAAGACGCTGATGATATTCCTCCCAATCTGGACGCCTTCTACGCTCCTTTTAGGCAACTAGTGGGGCAGGGCACTGGGGTTCCTTCAGGGGTTTATATAAATGGAATAGAGGTGAATCAAGGCACAAGCGGATTACTCATAGATTTTAATGAGGCGAGGGTATTGATTGAAAGCGGAGCGGCCCTTCCGTCGGGCACTCCCATTACGGGATCATTTAACACTAAAGAGGTAAATGTTTATATCACGAATGACTCCGAGGAGGACCTGATTCTGAACAATGATTTTTATGTGGATGCCTATGGGAATACCTACCTTCAGAATAAAAGTGATTTGAATGGCAAAAAGTTTACCCTTCCAGCCGCCTTTATTAGTTATAACGGTTCTCAAAATGTTCCTCGGGCCTTTGGTGGGCTTGAGGATACGCAGGCTTATCTTAGAGTGGTTGCGGTGGTGCAGGACAATTATACCCTAGACGGTATGATTTCCATGTTTAGGGATAGCGCTAGAGAGACCTTTCCTGTAATTAGCTATGACAACTTTCCCTATGGGGAATTTTTCCATATAAAGAACCCTCCTTATACTTATACGGGTTTAGTTGCATCAAATCTGGAGAGCTCGCAGATGTATATAGAAAAAGTTACGACGTCCAAGCTGTTCGATAAAACTAATAAATCCATCCCAATGGGGGTGCGCATCGGCTTTTTAGATTTTGACTTATCTAATTTTAGGTACCCGAGGCCCTAATGAGTAGACAAAGGATAACTTTTCAGTCTCAAGTTTTATATGCGGGATCTGGGCAAACGGGAGCAAATGGAAACGCTGACTTAATCCCGATTCCAATTGAAAAAACCCAACTAGTAAACATAAATTCAGATACAAATAGCGAGCCAGTTGACGAATTTGGGAGGCTTGCAGCAATTGGTTATAATTCCGTCAGTTCCCCTATTGGCGTAATGCGGATACAGTATTTTTTAGAAAATGGAAAAAATGAGAGCGCCTTAGGCTTTAATATAGACGGGAGTAGTAACTTCTTAAATACTTCAGGCGTTGAACGAAATTTCTATCTACTCACGGTGGCGGAAAAAAAGGATGCCGTGCAAAATGAAAATTATACAGAACTAGAGCGGAAGAATCATTTTGTAGTTGGGCTAGGAAACGGACTACTTACTAGTTATGGGGTAGAGGCTCAAGTTGGAGCGATTCCATTGTCGACTTTAGATTATGAAGGATCCAACGTGTCTTTCATGAGCGGATCTTCAGGTATTCCAAATCCCGCAATAAATACCAATACTCTATGCTTAAGGCCTGGAGAGGTAACTCTCCCCGCAGTAACTACAGGAGCGGCCAATACCCCTGTTTTGAGGCCAGAGGATATTAGCTTAGACTTTGGACCATCCCTACTAAGTCAAGGGGGGCCCGTCCTGCCTGGCAATAACCCTCCCGCTTTACAGCCCATATATATCAACAATTTTAACATAGAGGTTCCTCTAGACATAGATGAAGAGGAGGGTCTGGGGGGAGGCCCTAAGAAAAGCTTTGGGGTGCCGATTGACATTAATTTTAGTTGTCGGGCTCTCCTTACGGATGTTCATTCTGGAAATTTAATAAATGAAATCTGCAATCCTTCTCCTAGAGATATTATCATTAATCTGAAGCCTCCATGCGTTGGTTGTACGGGAGCAAATTCCAATGATCCAGCTATGAAGTTTATTGTAAAGGGGGCCATATTTCAAGGGCAGTCTATAATCTCCACGCTTACAGACGAGGTCATGATAGATCTAAGGTTCACTACTCAGTTGGGAGATCAGCGTAGTTTGGATCGGGGGCTTATTGTTTCAGGTTCTTATTCTAACTAAAAAAACTTCTCTTTTACTGGAAAAGGATGTAATAACGGTTACAGGCACTTAACACATTATATATTATGGCAAGAAACAGAGTAATTTATCAATCAGAAGCTTTATACGTTGGACCAATCGTAACAGGTTGTCAAGTAGGCGGAGCTAAGACATGGAATCAAGACACCATTTCAGGTCTTACTCCCCAACAACTGTATAGAGTTCAGGACGTTGCCCATAGCATTGACATCGCTCGTACCGATATCAATGAATTTGGAAGACTCGCTGCAATTAAAAGGGAAATCGTTGATTCCCCTACCGTTAGTTTAGACTTCACCTATCTTTTGGCAGACGGCAAAAACGAAAGAACTTTAGGGTTCATCGTAGATGGGACGGTTAACACCGTTTCAGGCTTGATGGCAAATAGGCGTGATGAACAAAATTATTATATCCTTACCGTCCCAGAAGGGAACGACGCAACTCAGGCAGCTAACTATGTCGATAGTCAGGTAGGATGCAATGGGGTAATTGGCATTGGCAATGGCTTCCTTAGCGCCTATAGTGTTACTGCGTCGGTGGGAGATCTACCTAGCGCCAGCGTAACAGTAAACGCTAACAACATTTTATTCGCAACAGGCTCCAGTGGAATACAAAACCCTGCAGTTAATTCTAGCGGCTGTAAGGCTGCTGGTACTGTAGATATTCCTCACAGCTCCACAGGCAACATGAATGTGGCGGCATTGCGTCCTGGAGATATTCACCTCGACTTTGGAACTACTGATCTGCAAATGGGTGGAGCTATTCTTCCTGGGTCAACCTCAGACACAGAAAGGCGGAATGCGATTAACATTCAGAATTTCACGTTAGATCTTCCTATCGGACGGACTCCGATTCAGAGGCTCGGGGATAGTTACGCATTCGCTCGGGAAATTGATTTTCCCGTCAATGCCACCCTGAGCGTTTCGGCTCAATTGGCCGATATTGAATCGGGCAACCTTACGGATCTGATTTGCGCCGATGGGAGGCGTAATATTACGATTGATATGAAAACCTGCTCTGTCGGGGACAATTGTGCTGAAGGTAGTCATAATCTACGGTTTCAGCTTAAGAATGCAGAAATGGAGTCTCAAAACTTTAGTTCCAGCATTGGAGCAAATAAAACAGTTGACATTACCTTTGTAGGTCAAATTGGCGGGCCACAAGATAGCGCGAACGGAGTGTTTATCTCTGGTACTAGTGCTGTAAAAGGCATCCAAACCGTTAATTACGGTGCCGCTGGTGGAGGCACAGTTGAACGTGCTCATCCTGGCGCAGCTGATTGCGGCGCTTGTCCTGATGGCGCATGTCGTACTGACTCCTGCTAGGGCTTCAAGAAAGCTTCTTCAAAAAACCCGCGCTTGTCGCGGGTTTTTTGTTGTGTAAATAGTGTAATCTAAAATGTATAATAGGTATGGATAGGTATTGCAAGTATGGGAGAAATATTTATGCTGATCAAAAGGTATTTATTTCTGGGATGGAACTAGCGGGAGTACAATCTTCCGAGGGCAATTATGGACTACCCATTAATCCCGTGCAGGCCCTAGGGATGCAGGGGGGGATAAACGAAGATCCTGGAGTACAGAATTTAGAGGCAAATTTCACAGTTGATAGAATTGTTGTTACAAATGAGGATCCTTTGACTGGATTTTTTGTTGATGATCTCGTGGGGATTAGTGGCCACCTTATATATGACGAAGATAAGGCTTTCGCCTTTGATCGCGGCTTTATAGATACTTATACTTCTTCTTGCTCAGTCAATCAAATTCCAACGCTGGATTTTAGCATTACGGTTTTCGGGGGGAATATTGGGGCTACGGGGGTGCCGACGGGAAGATCCGTGGCTAAAGACAATCCTATCTATATTGCTCGGCCTGGAGATATTTCACTAAACGTAAGCGGCCAGGAAACCAATAGGATTCAGTCCTACAGTTATAGCATTGAAATTTCTCGCAGACCGCTTGAGTTTTTAGGTAACGAGTGGAGCCCCCAAGGGTTTATTATTGATTACCCTATCCCAGTTAATGTATCTTTTGAGATGGAAGTTGATGACTATAGGGGGCAAAAGTTTTTAGACATGATTTGTCAGGAGAGAAGGCAGGACCTGGAGATAACTCTAAACGACTGCAGTAATCGCTGCGGCCTTGGGAGCGGAATCCGAACTTTCAGGGCTCCGCAAGCAAGGCTAATAAATTACAATCAAATAGGAAGCATAGATAAGGCGCTAACAGCCACCATCGAATACAGGGCTTACGTAACAAACATTACGGGTATAAAAAATTTAATAAAGTAGGGTGTTTGCCAAAAAGGTCGTGTATATATAGTTAAGGAACTTACTTAGGAGAAAAATATGGCATTTATAAGGTTTACAAAACTACCAATACAGATTGACGGTGATTCATACTTCGCAACAGACGCAACATTTTCGGAGTCACTACCCCTTACGCGCATAAACGCATTGGGCTATAAGGGAGCCGTCGCGGTGGCGGCCACGGGCCCCGTAGACGGCACTTGGAACGTCTCTATGACCTATACGGCGGGAATGACGAAGTTGCTTGACACATTTAAAAAAGATTGGGGGGACCGATTTCATCTGGTCTTCGGCGGATCAGACTTTGGCAAGACGGCAATCATGACAAGTTTAAATGTGCAGGCTGAAGCTAATGGCGTAGCTACTGTAAGTTGTGGGGGTAATGTTTACGGTTCTCTGGGTGCGGCTATTTTGGAAGGTGCCGAAACGGAACTAACGCCCGCTAGCTACGTGGCGGTTGGCCATGGCTCTAAGACAGAGGTCGTCGGTTTTAACAGCGAGTACTTTAACTTTAGTTGGGCGGCCAGCAGGACCCTGACGAGCATTTATAAGTTAAACAGTGCCGACCCCGTTCATTTGGATTTCTCGGATGAGAATATAACCGCCTCCGCCCAAGGCAGTAATTTACAGCGGGCAATTACTTCGTCAGAAAGTGCCCAAGGCGCTGCGATTGAAAACATATGTCCCATGGACGCGTCGCTGACCTTTAAAGTAAGCAGTATGTGCGCTGCTGGGCGAGCGGGCATTATCTCCGCTGAGGAGTGGGTGGCTGACGGATACGTACAAGATAGAAATGTTGAAGTAACGGTAAATGATGTTCTTAGGGGAAATATAACGATCGTGGACTACTATAGCGCTCGAACGAACTAAATTAATAGACTTTTCCCCATAGAGTCCTTAGTATAATTAAGGACTGGACATATGGATCAAGGTATAGAAGGAGCTCGAGACCTGTTGCAATTTCAGGTAAATAGAAATATAGTAAATCTATATAAGTCATTTCTGGTACTTACTGAAGACTTGCATTACGAAAACCAAGCCGCCTTCGACAAGCTTAAGAGGGTTTTCCCTGAAGATGTAGAAGTTATTGATCAAGCAAACTGTATCGATGAAGGGCGGCTGGAATACCTTCGCAAAAAGGTGTTGGACGCGGGGAATAATTGCGCTCGCCAAACCCTGGGGGATATGGACAATTATAGTATAAATTTAAACATATAACTGTATTATATAGAAGGTAACTATTATGGCAAAAAGGAATAAGGAATTATACGCGTTTAACATTTCTATTGATGAAACAGCCACTAAGGATGTAGAGGTTGAAAAGGAAGTGGAAGTTGAAAAGGAAGTAGAGACAGAAAAAAAGCGCAAGAATAAGGAAACGGGCAAGATGGAGAAATACACCATCACCGAAACCCGCAAGGTAAAGCAGAAGAAGGTTGTTACAGAGCAACGCGAAAGCGTGGAGTCTACGCCTGTGCGGGTTGTACTAAAAAGGCCTACGCGTACACAGTTGGAGGACGGTGACATGTTTTATAGCATTTGGCTTAATAAATTTATTAAAATGGGATTGCTTACTCGGGCTATGCTCGCAAAGCAACATGTTGACGTTGGGGGTACTTTGGACGCAGAAGAAAAAGAAAGATATGCCCACCTCTATGTTAAGCTGTACGAAAAGCAGCAGTCCGTACAACGATACGCATTGAAAACGGAAGAGGATATGTCAGAGGGAGACAAGGAGCGACTACAGCGAGCCGTGGCGGATCTTGGACTGATCAGGAAAGAGCTCACCGATTTTGAAACCGTACAAGCAAGTATGTTTGAACATACCGCTGACATTAAGTCTCGAAACAAGACCATTACCTGGTATTTAATGCATCTCGCTCACTTTCGCAAGGGGGAAGACGAGGGCGCCGAATTGACCCCTTTATTTAAGGGAGGGGACTACGAAGAAAAATATGAATGCTACAAGGAGCTTGAGGAGAACGATGACCCAATTTATTGGAAATGTATTGATAAGTTAAGCTCGTTGGTGACTATTTGGTATATGAGCGGAGTGCAGACCCAAGAAGATTTTGACACCTTACTGGAAGAGGTGGATCAAGAGATGGCTGCAGATGTCGGCTGAAGCTAGAGAGGCTCAGCGACTAAATAAACTTTACGCTGAAATAGTAAAGGGCTACAGCTCAACCAAGTGGGGCGAACGGAAGGTCTATATAAAGCATTTTGGTATAGACGAGCAGTTTGAAGTACAGGAAAAATACGACCAGGTTTTTAGTAAAGCGATCAAGGAGGGGTTGCCTACGGAAAAAGACACTCTCGAGGTTCTAGAAAAGGAGGGCGCATGGACGAAGAAAGAAGAAGCAGAGCTTCAGAAACAGCGCGACTATATAGAGGGACTAAGGAATAGTAGGAAGCATTTAATTATCCCCAGCCAGGTGGCTCAGGTGACCGCTCAGCTAGAAGAAGCTAGCGGGGACCTCCTAGAGAAGGCAAAAATTAAGGACGGGCTACTTCAAAATACAAGTGAAAAGTTTGCGGATAATCGAGCCAATGATTATAGTGTTTTTTTGTCGTTCTGCTCCACTCCCTCCCTGTCATCTCTGTTTACCCCTCAGGAATTTGACGAATTGGAGAAATCGGAGCTCCATGAGCTGGTGCTTATATACAATAGCGCTATGGTGCCCCTGTCGACAGAGTCAATCAAAAGGATTGCAATTGCTCCGTTTTTTGTTAACTATTTTAATTTAATCGGAGACAGTCCCGCTTTGTTTTTTAAGAAACCTGTATCTGAGCTTACTTATTATCAAGTTAACCTTCTGAACTATGGCAGGGTGTTTAAGTCTATTTTTGAAAACGTAGGGGAGATACCTGATCACATAATGGAAGACCCTGATCAAATATTAGATTTCGCAGAGAGTCAAAAGAAGACTGAAAAAAGCAGACAGAAGGCTTCCGAATCTGACGGCTATAGTGTTGTGGGGGCAACCGACGGAGATCTTAAGGCTATGGGGGTTAAGGACGCCTCCCATAAGAGCATATTCGATTTAGCTAAAGAAAAAGGCGGAAATCTATCTATTGCGGATTTCGGGTAAAATATACGCCCTTTAGGTGTATATAACTTTAAGGATTGGAACATGGCGCGGAATGACATAACTATGCGGGTAAGGCAGGTTGGGCTGCAGAAGAGCATCATTGCTGATGCTAGAGCTGCCGAACGTGTCCTGGCGGCAAAGCCTATTGCCCTTAAACTAGATCCTAAAGGATTCATGATGCCCCTTGGCCGCATTTCGGGCCAAATGAGCGAGTTTCAGAAATCCCTTGATGCTTCGGCCGCTCGGGTTTTTGCTTTCGGGGCAGCTGTTGGAGTAATAAATGCGGTAGGCAACGCTTTCAAATCTTTAGTAAAAGAAAATATAGAGTTAAATAAGAGTCTTTTAGAGCTGAATAGTATTTTTAGGTTAACGAGTAAGGATTTGACTCAATTCGGTGGGGACCTGTTTGATGTGGCTAGAAACACAGGACAGGCCTTTGGAGATGTCGCGGAGGCTGCTACTGAGTTTTCTCGACAAGGACTAACGGCTTCAGACACCTTACAGAGGCTTAACGACGCCATGGTGTTAACCCGTCTTTCTGGGTTGGCGGCGACCGATTCGGTTAAGTATCTTACTGCCGCTATAAATGGTTTCAACAAAGAGGCTTTAGATAGTACGGAAATCGTCAATCGGCTAGCTAATGTAGACGCAGGATTTGCCGTAAGTTCCAGAGATTTAGCGGAAGCAATTAGTAGATCAGGCGCGTCCGCTCAAGCCGCCAAGGTAGAATTTAATGAATTGCTGGCTATTGTTACTTCTGTACAACAGCAAACCGCCAGAGGGGGAGCGGTAATCGGCAACGCTTTTAAGACTATTTTCACCCGACTTCAAAGATCGAGCGTCAGGGGCTCACTGGAAGAAATAGGGGTTGCCACGGAAAACGCTAATGGATCCCTTCGCTCAGCGACTGCAATCTTGACCGATTACGCTCGAGCGTATCAAGGATTGACCGACCAGCAAAGAGCTTATACCGCTGAGCAGGTGGCGGGAGTGAGGCAGGTTAATAACCTCAAGGCTCTTATTACGGATATGTCGGGTCAATATGGAGTATACAATAGGGCTCTTTCCACGGCCAATAATACAACTGATCAGGCCACTCGAAGAAACGAAGAATATAATAAAACTATTGCAGCTCTTGCCCATCAAACTTCAATGAGCGTAAAGGAGATGGCTTCCGCGATGGGTGAACTCATGATGGGGCCAGGAACAGAGCGCATTTTAGGGGCGATCCAGGGAATTGCTGATTTTTTCAATAACGTGCTAGATCCCAAGGAGGGGAGTAGGCTCGCATCTGGATTTATGAAGGGGTTAGGGGCTTATATTGCGGGCCCTGGGTTAGTTTTAATTGGCGGGGCATTTCTTAAGCTTTTCGCGATTATGGGAAAGTTGGGTGCGGATGCCGTAAAATCAATTTTCGCTGTTAATTCTGAAACTCAGCGTAGGGCGGCCTTGGAGGAAGCTATTCTGCAGCTTCTAATAAAAGAGGAGGGAGCAATGGCGAAACTTACAGCCGCAGGGGTAACTCAGGGCCAAAAAGAAAAAATAGTGCTCGATCTCCTTAGGCAGCAAACCGCAGAACGACAAAAACAAGCAACTTTTTTAGCTAATCTCTCTGGGCTTCCTGGACTGAAGGGCGTTGGCGTAAGTAAAGAAGGGGTCGTTGTGGGCAGAACTAAAGCTGCCGCAAGCAGCTTACGCCCTAGGGCCGAAGGTCATGTTCCTAACTTTTCCCAAATATCCAAAAATTTAGAGGTCGCCCAGGCAGTGGGCTTAGGAGCTTCGCCTAGCACTAAAGCGCTAAAGGGGCAAGACAGAGGAGGTAGTTACTTTTATAACGATCAAGAAATAAGGGTTTCTGGTTCGGCATTATCTCAAATGGGACTTAATTCAAAGGGGAGGGATATGATCCTTCCAACCTATGGGGCGGCTAAACAGGAAAACTTAAAAAAGCTAGGAGGACAACTTGGTGTTTCCTCTGGGCGTGCAGAAAAAATATTCATGAACAGCGGGTTTGTCCCTAATTTTCGGGGGCCTAGAGGTCGAGACTCAAAGCTCGAAAACGTAGAGTTTACCTCTGGAAAAGGTATCGGTCGTTATAAGGGGGCTCAATCGGCAGGAGCTTTCGCTCCTAATGTGGGAGCCATAGTATCACAAGCTCCAAAGGGCGCGGGCCGTTCCTTCCTAGCTAAGGGCAAGGTGGGATTGAGTAACGCCGCGGTAAAGAAAACGTTGGGAATGGAGTATTCTGGTAATTATTTTGCCGACTTCGCCTTTCCAGTCGGAGGATTGCGTCAGACGGACTTTAAGCAAAAACTGGCTAAGCATTTTAAATTTGAAGAATTTGTAGCCTCTTTAGGGTTTGGTCCAGGGAACAAACCAAAGATGGTTCATACGAGTTTAGAGCAAGCCATGGATAAAGTGGGTCGCAATCAGGGCCTGGGGAGAATTTTCGAAGCTGCCGTACTTCAGGGGCTTAGGCTTCAAGACGGACCCGAAGCTGGCACCTGGGATGTTCCCGACTGGGCGGGGGCTAAGGGAAAATATACCTTGGGGCTTCCAGCCAAAACAAAAGATGTTGACGTAAAGTATAACATTGCGGACACCAAGGGCAATAAAACCATGATGACCATGTTTCATAAAGCCTTAGCTACTCGCCCCTACATGCAGGCTCGATTGCGCACAAATATTTTATCTAAGGAGAAAGTGTTGCAGAACCGAGAGGGATTATATGGTAAAGGAAAAGCGTCTGGCTATATTCCTCAGTTTGCGGCTTTGCCTCCCACATCTATGTCTACTTTATCTTCTGGTCGGTCCATGACCGATGCTCAAATTACAGCACTGAACGGCAGACAATTAAGCAATATGGGGGGAAAACTGGGTCAATCTCCAAAGGGGTTTACTCCATCCGCTGCCGATTTCTCTTATGCCCAGAAGCTTGTCAGGTCCAAGCAGGCGGGTAAGATTTCAGAATCTATAGTTGCCGCGAAGAATGCAAAAATAGAGAAGGCTAAGAGGATTATCTTTGGCCTTACGTCGCCTCAAACTGCGGGAGTTATAGCTCCCGCTCCTGGGTTGAGGTCGGTGGTTCGAGGGGACTATAATGTTCCTGGTTATGGAAAGGTGAAAATGGGGTACAAAGTTTTTGGATACGACAAGGGTGGGCCCGCAGCTAGCCAGATGACTAATTTAGACACTTCCGTCAGGAATTGGTCCCAAGGAAAGTCTACTTCTTTAGCCAATACGATAATGCCTGGAAAGCATACCTTTGAAAGATTTGCTAATGAGGGGGGCATTTCGGGAGCGACGGGTTCTATTTTTGAAACTGCGGTTCAAATGGGACTGCATGCCCCCGCCTTCAGGCAACAGACCAGTAGCTTTGATTTCCCTAGAGGAAGCTCAGAACTAAAAAGACTGCAAGGTGCAAAGCAATTATTTAATGTGGGCAAAACGGATTGGGTAGACGCTTCGGTGAACCCAATGGATAAGAGTCATATGTTTACGAAAATCTTTAATTCCATCGCGCTACAAGGGGGCTATTTCCAGAAAGCCGCGGGAAGCGGCAGGGAGGCGGGAGATGCAAAATTTAGTGCTACGAGCAAAAAGATGCCTCTTATTCCTAAATTAGGTAAAGGCGGCAGGTTCGGGGCGGGACAACCTTTTACTCTTTCGGGGGGATCTGTTCCTAATTTTGCCCCATCTATACCCATGGGGGGCGGGGGCGGAGTTCCATTTCAACTACCTGCGGGCTTCTCTTTTGAGAAGCGTTCCAGCCGTAGTCGCTTTAGTGAGCTTTTTGATCTCTTTAAAAAGTTACCTAAATACGTTCTGGAGAAATTAAAAAATCTCAAAGATTTATCAGGATTAGAGCTGGTGAAGCTTCTGCAAAAATATCCTAGCTTACAAAAAATAGATTTAAATAAACTTGATGATTTTGTGCAGGCAGGTGGCAACCTTGTAAAATTATTCCCAGTCTTATCGGGAGGATTTGTTCCTAACTTTGCTCCTGGTATATATGAACAAATAGAAACCTCTATAAATACGGAAAGAGCTCTATCGGGGGCGGGAGAATTAGGCTTCGATCCTCGGGTGGGCTTAGGGGTTTATGATCCCATTAAGCAAGGAAGCTTGACTAACGCTATTAATAGAGATCACATTGGCCAAGGCCAAAGCTTACAACAGGCGGTCTCTGCAAGTGCCGACAGCCAGGCAGGACTATCTTCAGGGACTTCTACCATGCTCTCCAGTGCGGCTGGCTTTATTCCGAATTT
>TARA_R110000824_G_scaffold133657_4_pt1 | contig 19424 bp, 10 predicted proteins | sample TARA_R110000824 | Tara Oceans TARA_R110000824 (sample SAMEA4397747) | marine metagenome | biome: Polar Biome; feature: [MES] marine water layer (ENVO:01000295) within the mesopelagic zone...; material: water (ENVO:00002006), including particulate matter (ENVO:01000060) such...
CTCCCATTCTGCTAAAACACCATCATTATCTCCAGTGTATAATTTTGTAATATCATCAGGGTTTTTAGCTTTCCAGTATCCATCAAAACCAAATACTATTATAGCATTTTCTGCCGCATCAGCATCTGCAAATACGTATGAACCAGTAGATTTGTCAAAGGTTGCGTTATGCATTAACTGTCCTGTTCTTTTATCTATCGCTCTAAAACCTGTTGTCCCCGTTATAACCTCACCCTGAGCTCCACCTTGTTGTAGTATCTTAGTTAAAGAAGGATCAAAAGATTGGAATCCAACATCATTATAGTCATTTAATTGTTCTATGTCAGTAGGTCTCCAAGGTCTATCAAGATTAACATCTTTATCTAATTGAGTAACATAACCCATATCATTATTAGCTGTAGCCCCTTCTGCTCCAACATTTATTATTGTTTGTTGAAGACCAGCGTTTTCCCAATCAAATAATATATCTTTATTCTCTAATCCTGTAACAGTTGGATTTTTTATATCTACACTAGCATGTCTAGCTTTCCACTGCTCTAATATCATTTCGGTCATGTAGTCTTGATAGGTCTCTAACTTTTTACCTGGAGCGTGTGCACTAGATCTCTTTAATTCTTCTGGTAATTCCCCTAATAATTCTTCTGGATTTTCAGGGTTTAGGCTGTTTCCTAATTGAATTTTTCTAATAATTTCTTTTTTAACTCCATCACTAGGCTTTAAGTTACCTTGCTCTGCTAGAATCATTTCCGCAACCTGCATAGAAGATATAGTACCAAATTGTGATTGCCAATCACCTTCACCCTTATTTAAATTAGGATTCCAGCTAGAATTACTAGCAGCTTGATCCCATAAACCATTCATAGATTCAGCTGTTAAGTACGAATTTGTTCCACCAATATTCTCATCTCTTATTAAATCAAACTTTAATCCATTAGATATCTCATATAGTCCATTTGTAGAATATTTCTTTTTATCTAGCTTAGTAAAGTCTCTACTCCACTTGTTATAAAAAGCAGTCTCACTACCTTCTTCACCATATACTATATTTCCCTTAATATCAAATTTTATTAAATCAGTATTATATTCTTGATTATATATAGACTCAAATTTGTAAATATCTGACTTAGTTTGAACAACCTCATTATTCCCGTCTAGTTCGTAAGATGTTAATGGCTTACCATTTTTACCTAATAAATATTGTTCTCCATTAGGACCTGTTTCATATTGGTACTGACCATCTATTTTAAGTGCTGTTTGTTGTCCTTTACCATCGTCAAAAGCTGTACCTTCAGCATTCCACATCCAGCTGTAGTCATCCATATTTTCCCCTTCTCCCATTCTCTCCTCAACCATTTTTTTTGTTAAAATAACCTCCTCTTGTTCTATAAGATCTAAATTGTAAGTGTTGTTCTCAAAATCATCCAACTCATAAACTTTATCGTGATAAGCTTTGTAGTCTGTAACATATCCCGCTGTATGCTCTGAGAATAGCATTGTCTGACGCTCCATGTTTCTATATACAGAATATATATCTGGATTAAACTCTCCTTCTATGTCATCAGTAGCTGTATTCTTATGGTTTAATTCATTGGCGTGTGTGGCTGCATATTGATCTAATTGTCTTAGCAATTCCTCCTGACCAGGCATGAATTTTTCAGGAAACTTAGGATCTATCTGAGACTTTTGGACAGCAGATTGCTTCATTTTGTCCTCTTCTCCTAACCTTTTATTTATCTGTCTTTCCCTAAGTTTAAGCTCTTGTTTTTTTAGCCTGTGACCAGCAAAGTCAAATATCTTAGGGTCAAAACCACTAGTAAATCCACCCATAATTATCTATAATTAATTTTTGATTTAGGCATATATCCCATTCTGGCTCCAGCCATAGCTTTTTGATCCATGTTTTTCTCTTCATGCTCTCTAGCTTTCTGATCCCACTTAATGAATAAGGATTTTAGTTTATTAAATACACCATTTTTATCTTTTTCTAAGATTAACTGCTCAAACTCAGCAACATCTTTAGGTGGCATAATAGCCTCACCACCAGTCATTTCCCCTATCTTTTCACCATCTTGAACCACATCAATAGGGTTCTCTTCGTGAGAAAATTTTCCTGGTGTTACTTCAGCTTCATCAGCTGGCATTGTATCTTGTTTTGCCCCCTCTTCATACTCCTGCATCTTAGCTCCTTTCTCAGCTTTCATTCTCTTACCCTCTTCCTCTATTTTTTGAAGCTGTACATCTAACTGACTATAATCAACACCTAAAGTGTTTTTATTAATTTTCTTAACAGCCTCCTCATGCTCTGTGCCTATAAGATCTTGTGCTATAACACCTCTATATCTACCAGGTCCTTCTGGAGCATCTTTATCTTTTTTGTAGTCAAAGTCACTAACAGGAACACCTGATTCAGTTTCTCCTACTTTTTCAATATTCTTTTTAAGTTTCTTATCACTCGGACCAGTCAATAGACCTAAAATAGCCTCAAAACCTGAAGACAATAAATCACTCCAAGCTGCTTGGGATTGTCCTTGTAGCTCTATTATACCCGATATTGCTGATGCTGATAAATCACCACCCGCTTCTGCTGACTGAGAAGCTAAGTCTCCCGCTAAATCATACTCACTTGTAGCTGCTCCAAATTCTTGTTGAGCTTGTTGACCAACTAACTGTGTTGTTTGACCTGTTTCAAATTTGTCTATATCTACTAATTGTCCTTCGTATCTCTCATCCATTCCAGCAGCTTTCTCTTGTGCTCCTATTAAAGCTTGATCAGTAGATTGCATAACATCTCGTATTCCCGCCATCTTACCCGTTCTACCTATATCACCTAAAACACCAGCAGTCTGTTGTCCTATAGTATCTTTTATTCCTTCTACAAATTCAGTAGAGACTTTTTTAGGTTTAGCTATACCTATATTATCAATTTGATCTTGAAGTGTTGCAACAGATCCTAGGTTCGCAGGATCAAATCCTAAAAGAGAAGAAATATTAGTAGCCATATCTGCTCCTGTTCCTGCTGCTTCTGCCTGTTGCAGTTCACCCATACCATATACACCACCTGCTGCTGCTGCATCATCCATAAATCCAGCACCTCCAAGAGTGTCCATCATATCACCGATACCTATTAAACTAAATATAGGGTCAACAATAGGATTTAATATTCCTAAAGGAAAATCAAAAGTTCCATCACCACCACCACCAACTTGAGCATTATAATGATTATTACCAACCTTATAAGTTTTTTTCTTATTTTTCTTATTCTTTCCTCCTTTATCGTATTTTACAGAGGAAGTGGGCTTATATGTATATTTTTTATTCATTTTTACAAATATATTTATTATTTTTCACTTGTACAAGTTAGTCGTCACTTAACTCGCTATTAAATATTGTCGCACTACCACTAAATATTTCTAGTAGTTGCTTGGATTTTTTCTTCATTTTCACCTCCATATACCTTCCCTTCATTCTATCACCCTCAGCATAACCACTTCTTTTTATAAATAGGAAGTTACTAGAAAAGGCAGTAGCATCAGAAGATAATGTTAATTGTGTGTTACTATCTATATTAGATATAGTCTCCACAAGAATATCGTTAGTTCCATCATTATAGAATAATTGATCCCCATAAGCATTAGATGTAACATCAGAAGATGAACCTACTATTATATTTGCGTCTCCAAAATTAGTTTCAAAACCTACAACCGTTGTTAGATCTGTAGCATCAACAGATCCAATTCCAAGACCTATAATCTCTGATCCTGTACTATTTACCGTTACAAAAGGTATTTGTGCATATTGTTTATTTTCTCTTTGATCAAAATTATGTCTATCAACAAAAGTTTCTGTCATATCAGTTGTTAAAGTAATATCATAAGAAGTGTTTTCAGTTTCTTCTACTCCCTCTGAGTCTGATTCAAAAGCTTGATTAGCTTCTAAAGTAATAGATTTAAAACCTTTTACCGTTGATGGAAGATCATTTATAGAAAAATCCAGTTCAGTATTATAAGTAACTCCATAAAAAGTATTATAATTATCAGTATCTGTATCATGTAAATATAAAAACCCATCTTTCCAAGAAACGAATAGTCTATTTATTTTACAGTAATATTCAGCAATATGAGAATAGAAACTCGTCCATCTTTTTTGTTTATCTCTCCAAGCTGTTACAGATCCTTTAACTATATCATGTTCACCACCCTCTATTGCCTCTTCCCATTCAGCCAAAGTTTCATATGTAGAACCTACATCCCCCCAGTGTCCTATTGGACTACGTATAGGATCCATTTGAACTATATACTCTTCATGCTTAGGGTTAAACCCTCCTTTTATTCTAAAATCTTTATGTTGTCCAGCTAACATATTCCCCGATATGTTTCCATAATCACTACTCCAACCATACTCAGGGTCATAAATTCTATATTCTTCTTCTTTATCTCTAAAGTAGTCATGCATCTTAGCATCAGATATAGGAGTTATTCCATCCCCAGATAATCTTAAAACAGCACCTCTTCGTATATCAGTCCAGTATAACACACTTCCATTAGCTACAAAAGACTCAGGATTTCTACTTATACCGTAGTTACCCGCAAAAGGAACTACAGGATTTAGTATTTTATTAGATACACCCACAGTTCCTTTTCCGTCAGCACTAAGTAATATATCTCTTTGCACAGGTATTTTATAGGTAGTATCTTCCTGTATCATTACTATGTCGGTTTCTCTATAGTGTAATTTTTGTATAGTTCCGTATATTCTACTATAGTCTTCCCAATTAAATAAATTATAATCAAAAGTGCTCAGTCCATTAAAACTAGTTGCTGGTTGATAAACATCAGAATAAGTTACAGAAGCTTCTTTGTCGTGTTGTTTATAGAATGCTGAATATATATTAGCTCTACCTATACTGATATGATTACTATCTGTAAAGTCGTTTAAGAAATAATCTTCAACATAAAATCCCTGATTCCCTCTTATCCCTAAAGAAAACCTCTGCATATTTCTTTGTTTATAATAAACATCACCAAATAAAAATTCTCCTGTTGCTGGGGTAGTAGATGTGGGGTTTCCAACAGCATCATAAACCCATGGTGTTCCTTGATCAGTTACAGTACCTAAATGTTTTCCCCCAACATCTATACCATATAATTCACTAAACTCAAAGTATAATAATTCTCCTGGTTCAGCATCTGCTTTTGGTTTATATATTTCAATTACAGCTTGTTCTAAGAAATCAGTGTTTGCTGCTACAGAAGCAGCACTATAGTTAGCTATAGGGGTTCCATTTGAGTCTATTAACTGATCTATAATAAGATACCATCCATCTTCAGATCCATCATTATTAAGAGCATTGGTTGCTGGGACAGCGTTGTTTCGTATAGGTATATCAGGATTATTTTGAGCATAATATTCAAAACCTGAAACTCTAGCGTCAATATATGTTGTTGATATATTTTCTTGAGCAGGAAAAGCGTTACCAACATGAAAAGTGTTATTAATGTCTGTAGGTGCAGTTATAATTCTAACCCTATCTCCTTTTGTAAATTCATAATCAAGTATGCTTATATCAGGATTCGGTACAGCGTTAGGATCTAATTCACTAACTGTTATATATGAATCATCAGAACCTTTTAAACCTCTTAAGTTTAAGAATATTCTATTATCATTAGATGCTGGATCTTGATTGTTAAACGCTTGTAATACTCTAAATTGAGAAAATTCATCTACAGTATTATTTCTTGAGTAAAACCACCTATAATGTTTAGCCCAAAGAGGAGCTCTATGGTTTATTTCCCACTTCATTGTTACAGCTCCAGTAAGATCAAAGTTAGCTACACCAGCAGGTATATCAACAGCTTGACTTCTTTCTGTAGGGAACTTAACATAACACCTTCCGCTAGGTGAATCACCACCTTTTTGAGACGTATCAACTAATACAGTAGAGCACCTTCCTTTTTCATCATAATAAACTATACCAAAACTATGAAAGGCTCCACTTTTAAAAGAAGGAACAGCGTCTCCTGTTTGGAGTGTTACTAGGTCTTGATAAATTGGTCCACCATAAATACTTCCATCTTGAGTATGACCATACTGAGGGGATACAGTAAAAGCAACTTTAGGGACATCAAATCCCTCAGTATAATTACCGTATGTTAACCTATTATTACCTAATATAGTTTGTGTATGTGCAGATCTCGGTACAGCATCAAATAATCTTTCTCCTTCTCCTGCTTGAACAAGTGGATATGCTTGATCATTGTAAAAAGATATTTGTTGTTCTGACTCTGAGTTTAATTGCCAAGCACTAAAATCATTATCTAATGTCGAAACAATAGCGTAAGGACCCCTATTACCCCTACTTGTAATCCCTAAATCTTTACATTTTCTTCCAGCTATCTCTATTTTTTTAACTATTCCTGACGAGTTTTTTACAGATATTATTAGAAAGTTATCAACTCCAGGAGTTATATTAGTTTGTGATGTATTATTATTATCAAAAGAAGATCTCACAATATTACTAATAGGTGACCATGCACTTACTTCATTGTCATAATATATATATCTATATCTAAATTGGAATAAATTACCGAAAAGATTGTTTTTAGATATTGTAGTGTCACTTGAATATGCATACGTTGGAGCGTACATAGGGGGTCTTTTAATCACCTCTACATATTGTCTTTTATCTTCTGATGGATAATTGGGATCATATAAACTATACGGGTAATAATCCTCTAAAGTTATATCATCATCCCCACCTTCCTCGTCTAAAATATATGGACCATCGAATAAGTCTAAGTCTATAGCATTTATACTATTTTTTGATTTTCTAATATTTATAGAGCAGGGTTCACCGTACTGCCTAGAAGTCCAATATAAAACATCTCCAACCCTATCTATATCATTTATTAAAAACTCTTTTCTCCAATTAAAAACACTAGTATTATTATCTCCAGAATCTCTAAATACTGTTGATATAGCTCCTGTTTTTATATCGTATTCTAATATTAAATGAAAATGATGATCACTAGCAACAAACCAATATATTTTATCGTTTCTAGTATCTTCATAAGCACCTATAGTATCGTAATTAATTTGATCACCTTCATCTGTAATGTCATTAACTATAGTTGCATTTGCCCTTATAAAGGATTTATTAAATGGAGGTCCAGCTACATGTTCTCCTTGTATAGTGTGTCCTATCGTCCAACCAACAGACTCTATGTTGTTTACATATTCCGTTAGATATATTTCTCCCTCAGAAGTATCAGACACAGACCAGTCTGTAGAGTTATTTAGCAGTTGAGGTTCATTTGCGTAGCCATACCCATCTTCTATATAAGTTATTTCTGGAGCAAAGAAATTAGGATTTTCTAAATCAGAGTTTATAGTAAATAATGTTCCAGTTATATCATCTGAAACTCCACTGGATAAAGGTTGTGCTGATGATGATGTTTTTAGATCCACATAGAATATACCTTCTTCATTCCCTGAACCATCATTTAAGTAAGGTCCCTCAAATAAAAGTGCGTATGCCCAAACTTGACCTGGAGTGTAATCTGGATGACTAGTTATATTTTCTAATGTAGACTCCCCAAAAAAATATTCGTTATTAAAGTATGGACTGTTATTATCTATAATACTTACAGATATACCTAAAGCAGAAAATGAAGCAGAGTTTACATTAATCCAATAGGTTAAATAATTATACATATCTGTAGCAGTCTCCCCATTGTATGATATTTGAAATAAATTAGTTGGGTTCTGTATTTCGTTTAAAGAAAATCCTATAGCTATATCAAAAGTAAGTAAACATATAGATGGTTCACCAAAATTTGTATATGTTGGATCAAGATCTCCATTGGTACATGGTGAAGAACCCCCTAGGTACTGATCTGCCGCATAGTGAGCTGGAAAAGGGTAATTTGCAACCTCTTCAAATATATTATACCCTAAAAGGTTTCCATCAGAATCAACAGCAGATGTTGCAACAGTAAATGTATTTGGATCATTACAATCTCTAAGGTGTCCATCAAAATTTTCTAATTCAACAGATTGATCAAAACCAGTAGATCCAGCACCACCATAATTAAAGAAGTAATTAAACCAAGGCATAAATAGAGTTATCCTTCTTTTACCTTCTGCAGGAGGAGTAGGAAAAGTGTAGGGAGCTTTTTTATTTCCTTTTATATTCTCTATAACACCTTCTGTATTAGATTCTGAGGATATATTTCTTATATTCAAAGCGTGGTGAAAATCACCATTCTTTAAAGCTCTAGGGTCAGTGTCTTTATCCAACCCACCAACAAATATTTTCTTAGACTGTGTACTAGGCATTTAATTATAATTTAGGAGCCTGCTTAAAAGCTTTTCTTGTAGTCTGCATAGCCTCCTGTTTATTGAATGACTGCATTCTGGCTCTGGCAAGTCTCTTTTGGTTATAGTATTCTTTTTTTGCTAACATTTTTTCATTCATATTAATGGATCTTTTTCTATATATTGACTTCCAGTATATGTATGATTTTAAAGCTTCTTCAGCAAAAGAATGTACTTTTATTTGTTCTCCTTCTAAATCAGAAGATCCATCAGAAATATATTCTACAATAACACTTCCTGTAACGCTAGAGAACTCAATGGTTTCTTCTTCAAAATTTTCTCTGTAATATCCATTAGAATTATTTCCACCCCCTTGACCATATCTACCCCATAATCCATCTCCAGGAGTATTATCAGTAAATACTGGGTGCTGAGTCTTATCTTCTACATTAGTAGATGTTGCTCCATGAACTAAGTTTATTCTATCTCTACTACCTAAATAATTTAACTCACCACCAGATCCAGATGTAGCTATTTTAAGATACGATACATAATCAGAAGGTAAACTAACTGTATTTTTATGGTCTATAGTAAGCTCTATAGTTTTTATTTGTCTTACGGTATCAAAATTAAGCTCCTTAAGACCACTCATAGCTATATTAAAATACCTTAAGTATTCATGTTCACTAGACTTACCCTCTTCTATAAGAAGGTTTTGTATTACTTCCTCAACTGGTATAAACTGTGCCATTATTAATCTATATTATCGTTAACCATATCATCACTAGCATTTTTCATAACTGTTAGTAATTCAACTAAATTTCTTACTATTACTTTCTCATAATCTGATGGAATAGGATATAATATATGATCCTCAATATTCATTGATGTTCCTATATAATGCACTCTAAGAGTTTTTCCATACATATTCGTTTTATCATCTAAATCATATTTTTTATATAAATATATAGCCGCTCCACCTACAAGACCCGTTGATCCTCCAGAGTTTACAAGGTTTTCTATATAATAGTGTTGTCTACCCGTTTTATTAACAGTTTTATCATACAGAGAATTATGTTCACTACCCGATGGCATTCTATAAAAAATTTGTTGTTTAAAGTTTTCTGCTGACGAATCCGCTATCGGACTCTGTTGTTGATAAAGCTCTATTGAAAATCCATCTCCCGGAGTAAAAGGCTCTATGTCAAAACCACCTTGTGGTGTTATTTCCTCAAAAATTATTGTGTATATTAAATCAGGTGCAACACCTATATGTGATATTTCACATTTAATATTTTGTTCTTTAGAAATTTTATCAGCATTTTCTAATATAAATTTATCTATAGCATCTGTATATGCAACATCTCTCCTTCGTGAAACAAACTCTGTTGTATACATAGTGTCATTAATCATGAATCCTACACCAGCAGCCTCTGGATGAGCTTTTACATCTGCATCATTATTATTTCCACCAAAATTCTTAATCAACCAACTAAAACCTATATCATTTAATATTTCACTATTCATACTAATAGAAGCACCACCATATTCAGAGTCAGTCCCATCATCTACTCCATTATCACCTACTCCATTAATTTTAAAATTATCTATTCTAGATCCGTATTTAGTCTCTAAAGTTACAGCTGCCGAATGCATTATTTGCACGCTATTGTCGAAAATATTATTATCTTCAAAACCACTAGACTCCCCATCTTTCAAATCTGAACCATATTTAATGTCAAAATCTTTAACGAATTTTTTAAAACCGACACTATTAACTAGCTCTTTAATAAAGTTAACATGTTGATTTTCATAAGCATTATATTTAGAAGTATCCACATTAAAAGATATTGTATGTTTTCTAATTCCAGCGTATTGATGTTGCTCAGTTGCATCATTAGACATTAGAGTTTTTGTTAAATGAAAATCGAAAGACACAGAGTATTTCTTATCTAAAACTTTGGGTCCAAATTTAAATATAATATCCGTTTTACTTGTGTTATAATGAGGTCCTTTAAGTGTACCTACCACTTTATACATATTTCCTTGCTTTTGGAATCTAGTATCACAAGATTCTACCTTCTGTATACCCATATCATTAGGTAAAGAAATATAACTAAAATCTAAACCAGCACATAGAGCACCATTTCTAGAATCATCTCTAACTAAAGGAACTGTAGCTTGAGATATCCATCCTCCATTTATTTCTAATTCACCTTTAGCAGTAGCTGTAGATTTAGTGTATGACCAATCCATTATTTCAGTTTTTATAATAGAGTCTCTCTCTTGATCAACTAAAAGCATTACTTCTCTTATATCTATAGAGCTATCTTCCGTAGGGTCTCCACCATTTACTATTCTAAGGACTTGTTCCGCTATTTTATATCTTGTTGTCGCCATTATCTTCTTCTTGTTGGGGTTGGTCTTGGTGCAGCCATTCTAGGTCTTCCTAATGATGGAGCTGAAGCACTTTGTTCTTTAATTTTAGCCTCTGCGTAAGCCATAGGTTCTTGGTCTCTTAATGATATTCCTATATAAGACAACATTCTTTGAGCAATTTCTCTATGAGTTTTACTGGGTAGAGCCAACTCTTGAGTATTTGCACTTGATGGATTGTATACATATTGATTATTAACCATGGTGTATCCCCAATGTGGAGATGGTGGTTTTGCTATGTAAACTAAATATATTTGTTTATAATCTGAATCTTTTAATTCTGCTATCTCACTCTGGATTCCACCCGCATTTATACCAGACTCAAATCCATATATTTCAAATCCTTTATCAAACATTACAGCAATATAACTCTCACTATCTGGATAAAGAATTTCACTATGTAATCTATATGATAATTGATCATGAGTTATTAATTGTATTTTACCTCTTAACAATTCCTTATTCGGATCTCCTCCATCATCATTTATGTTAGGCGTTCCAGGCTCAACATCATTGGAGTCAGGTGTGGCATTACCAGGTATGTGATAAAGTCTTAAGAAATGCAAATATTCACCAGACATCTTTCCTTTTGCGTCCATTTCATTCTCTGGATACTTCCAAACACCAAGACCACTATCATCATATGTAAGTTGTTTTCTAAAAACAACACTTCTTATATCATCAAGTACAGAATGATTTTGCACTAAAACCTTAGAGGATTTTCCCGTAACCTCAGCCTCAGTCTTATATCTAGCCAATCTATCGTGTATTAAATCCATCTGAGCCTGCTGTGCTAATAAATTAAACTCTGAAGGCTTTATAAACCCTCTTTGTTCTTTATTTGCTATAAGCTGTACAAACCTGTATAATTCATCTATCGTCATTACCCATTTATTTTAAACAAATATAGCAAAAAAAAAGGAGGTAACAAACCTGCAACCCCCTTTAAGTAGTATTATTATATCTTATAATTAATTCATGGATCTCATTTTAACTTTTATTTGATCTATAATACCGCTACCTTTATCAGTCATACACATGTCTGCTAAACAGTCTATCGGCTTAACTCCAAGTGGAACATGGGTAATAACAGGGCGTTGACTTCCTTGCACCCAGGTTATCTTTTGAGAATCCCAATCTAATATATTAGCATCTCTACCCCTTAGTATCGTTTGCTTAATCTCCATTTTAGGATCATCTAATCCAGATATAAAATTAACAGGGTCTTTCTCTGCTAACACCTTCATATCATATCTTATTTCATCAGTAGATTTATCTACATTAATACCTAAAACCTGTGCGTAACCTAAAAGTTTGTTTAAAGGCATTTCAAATACAGTTCTTAAAGCATCCATAGATTTAACCTCTTTTTTCATCTTTTCTTTAGCTTCCTTCTCATAATCCATTATCTTAAATAAAGGGGGGCTTTGAGATACTCTATTAATATTACTGGCGTTAGCATTACACATATCTAAAAACTTCTTAAGCGTAGGATTAGTATAATCAACTCTTAAAAACCCATTACTAAATGTAATAGGAGATTTAACCTTTGAATCTTTCTTTTGTTCATCTTCAAATATAGAAGGCTCTCCAAGTATATATCTTATTTTTCTATTAACACTTTTTTCTGGATCATAGATAACATCCTCAGCTTTCAACATGGAAACAACAGGATATTTAATATGACCTTTCTTATCTCTACGTACCTTATTTAATTTATATGTAGTAGCTGCTCTAGGATTTTTCTTATAACCTTGATTAAGGTTACCTATACCATGAGTATTGGTTTTTTTTGCTATAGGAGTCTCAATAGTTTTAGTAACCACTGGCTCTACAGTCTTTGTAGTTGTTTGTTTTTCTTTTGTCATTATTTCTAAAATTAAATTAAATTATTATTAAGATACCTTTGGAAGGGGAGAAACTCCCCTTCCTTAGATATGTTCTTTATACTGCCTATATATCATTTCAAGACAGTTAGCAATTAGTTACTAAGCATTAGCAAACGCAGCATTATGCGTAATGGTAACACCTGTAACGTCACTAGAAATATATTCTGACGCAACATTGTCAGCAACAACAATAAATCCATTGTCTCGCACAATAGGTTCATGCATTTTGTCAACTATAGCACGCATCGCTTCCTTAGCTTTGTTTGTTCCAGTAGTAAGAACAACTTTATCAACTAAATCCAAATTTGCTGCATTATCAACTGCAGTAGAACCACCTGTTCCATATGGTGGTCGTTGGACGTTATTAAAAGTCATTGTTAATGCTGTATCGCTAGTAGGATACATACCTATCAATGCTGATACTGGGTATGATACTGAATTTTCAATTCCATCATCATCGCCAGCAGCAGATACATTTCTGAAGTATAAATACTTTTCCATTTTTATATAAAATTTATAAGGTTAATAATTAAGATTTCTTGATTAACATGTAACGGTTAGCCGCAAATCCTTCAAAACCTCTTTCACATCTGTAGTGCGATTGTAGCACATCAGTAGTGTTAGTTTTGTTTTGTAGAACCGCAGAACCTGTTAACCAGTGCTCCATATCTCTCGAATAACCATTAGCCGCTTTATATCGTATTCTCAACGATGGAATACTTTCGCCAGACTTAGCGTCTTTTTGCATATCCATAGGAATGCAAACGCCATATCCACCGTAGTTAAATCCAGTAGCACCTAATAATCTAGGGTGATTAAACAAATCATAAGTTTTCTTATGGAATGTATATCCACCTCTTGTGAAAGAATTAAACCCTAAGTTTAACGCCATGTTCTTGTTATTTTGAAAAGCACCATAATTAGCACCACCCGCAGCATATGCACCTTGAGCCGCTAATAAATCATCAATATCTAAAGCTAGATCAATACCAGAATACATAGCGTATTCTTTAGCACCTCTATATTTATCTAATGATTTAATAATAGCATCAAAGTCTGCCATTGTAATAGAAGCAGAACCTAAGTCCATAGACTGTCCATCTGTTTCTATCCAAGGAAGTAGACCTTGAGTTCCTCTAAGTGTTGCGTTTGTAACATTATTATTACCACCTACAAATGCGGTAGTAGTTGCTTCCAAAGTAGCATTAGTGATATCCTCACCTAACATCATCATAATCTCAGAATAATCCAAGAATCTCTTATAAGTATCTGATTCACCTTTTAAGTACCATACGTAACCTGAGCCCATTTTTTCATTGTCAACTTTTACGTAAACAATATTTGTAGCCTCAGAACCTGTTACTTCAAACGATTCTTTTAAGATCATACACTTATTATTGTATTCATGAACTAACGGAGACAAACCATCTGGTTGATTCCCGCCTTCTGGATGAGCATTACCAATAATAGCAAATTCATATTCATCACCTGTACCCGATTTAACAACGTTACCCGAGTCAATAGAATGTACCACTATGGTATATCCCGATGTATTAGGAAAGTTTGTAGAAATACAATACCACATATCACCATCTTTATCCCGTAAGATATCGCCTGGTCGTACTGGCAAGTATTCACTAGAGCCTCCCGCAAAGTTAGCCTCATATGAGTCTGCATTAACTGTAAGTGTAACAGCAGCAGCATTAGATGCTGTTGCAGCTGAAAATGTTGCACTTATACTATTGTGTCTGAACGCTTCTTCATAGTGTTCAAACGTTGTGTTGTTTGATGGAGCTTTTGAGCCCATCAATTCCATGAGTCCCGTAATACCTTGTTCGCCATAACGCTTAACAAGTTTATCAGAGACATCTCTTTGACGTAAAGAGTTCGTGGTTAAGTTACTTACGTAGTTCTCATTGGTTGCAATTTGAACTGCCGAAGGCTTAATATGAACTTGTCCGCCTAAACTTACTGTAGCCATTTTTTATATTTTTTTAACTAATTTATAATTTTATTATCTATTCCACATTGATCCTGTTCCATTCATTTGATCATCTAGTTCATCTAAAACTGATTTTTTTTGTTCTGTGTTTTGTCTAGGTTCGTTATTAAACGAAGGATTTTTAATATCCTTTACTACCTGTTCGGTTCCCTTAGACCTGTATTGATTAGCTACACTTCTTATTATGTCTTGAAAATTATTCAATACAAACATATCTGTGTTTAACTTATCAAAATTCCAATTACCATCCTCAACATATTGATCAAAGAAATTATTTAAGTTAGAATTTGCATTCATTAAACCATTTCTATGGTCATCTGTTAAAGAAAAGGTAAACTTCTCCCCAGAATCATTAATATCAAATGTTATAGACTCAACCCCATCAACTTCAGATGACATGTTATTAACCCAATCTTTCCTTACAGTTTCCTGTTCGACAGAATTATCATTATTTTCAGCAGGCATTCTATATTTCTCCTGCGTTTCCATAAGATTTTTCCTTGCGTTAGTAACATCCCTCTTTAGTTCAATTTTACCAAGAGTTTTATCCGCATCACTGTGTTTATCCTCACCTAACTTATATTTAGAGTTTATTAAAACATTTACTTCATCCATACTTAATTCTGGATTTTCTTGCTTTAAAGTTAATCTCATAACATCTTCGTTAGATACTTTAGAATAATCAACAGCTTGAGTTCTGATATAGTCAGCCATAGTTCTACCTGTTTCACTAATAAAATTATTCATCTTCTCTATCTGCTCGTTAGCGAAAGATGTTTTCTTAGTGGTCAAAGCTTCATTGAAAGAATCTAAAGAATCAAAATCCTTCTTAAACTGTTCGTTTACGAATTTTAAAAACTCTTTTTTGTTTTTTTCAACTACTTCAGCATCTGTACCCTCCTGTTTGGGTTGATTACTAGATTCATTATTTAAAGAACGATCAACATTATCCTGTGATTCCGATGAAGTCTCTTTTGGAGTCTCTACGGTCTCAACAGTTTTACTTTCTGTTGTAGTTTCTGTTTGTGGTCCTGAACCCTCTGTTAAGTCTACAACTTCTGTTTGTAACTCTTTAGGTTGTTCTTCTACAACTTCACCACTTAATTGTTCAGCGATTAAATCGCCCATTTCATCTGCCATAATATATTAAATTAAATTAAACCTTTTTTGCAAAAATATAACATTTACTGATATAATCAAATTATATATAAGTTTTTTTTTATATTCCTAAATCTAAGTCTGGATCCCCTATAGGTCCTTCCTTACCTTTTCTTTGTTCTATCATCTTGGATTGAAAGTGTGCACTTTTAGCTACCGTCTTCTCTCTAGACTCCCCTTGAGCTTGATTAGCTGCAACCTTACCAACATTACCAGCCTGTATTTCTTTTAATCTTCTTGCATGAGCAGCTTCTTCAAATTGATTCTTCATTTGATATTCCATCTGCATCTTTTGCATTCCAAACTGATTGTCCATTTCTTTCATTTTAGCCTCTATCTGAGCCTGCATTTGCATTTCCCCTTGTTTCATTTGTGCAGCCATTTGTAATGATTGTTGCTGTTGCTGTGCATTAGCTTGAGATTGACCTTGTGCCATTTTCATTTGCTCTTCTTGATACTTCTTTCTTCTTAGCATTAACATTCTAGATCCTAATTTAGGATTATTCACATCTCTTATCATTATAGCATCTTCTATCCTTAACTCTTTTTGAGCTAGAGACATTTGTATAGCTTGCTCTAATTGAGCCTTTTCTTGTTCGTCTGGAGCAGCTTCAATATCTATACCAAAATCATGAAGAGAAATATTTTTATTAACCTCTATAGTTTTCATTACAGATTTTCCAAGTGCAGATATATAACCTTTAATAGGTTTATCATACTCAACTATATCCTGAAGTTTCATGCAAATAGACTTGGCTAAGTTTTCAACTATCTTATTAAATCCATCATCAATAGATCTAGTAGCATTATTAGAAGCCATAAGTTGTATTTTTTGAACACCAACAAGTGCTTCACTAGATGGTTTAGCACCGTCTCTAGCTTCATTAACTCCAGACACATCACGTATCATTCCTAAATTATGTTGATATATCTGTATAAGCTGCATCATATCTCTACCTATACCATTTTCTAATTCTTGTACAGGAATAGTATTAGAGGCTATACCTTCATCATCTACACGTCTATAATATATATTACCAGTTTGATCATAAATCTCTTGTAATTCTAATGGAGTAAAAGTTCCACCATCACCTTTAGACACGTTTTCTAAAGACCCAATCTCAAAAGCAGCCCCCTTTGGTCTAGCTTTAGCTAAAACTTGTTGCATCTTTAAATGTGCTAATTGTATCTGATCAGCAAAAGGTATCATTCTTTGGACTAAAGAAACATTATGCATGTTATTTAAGTTAGGACTATATAGAACGTATGATAATTTTGTTTCTGATAAATTAGACTTAGGTCTAGACATGTTCTTAGCTAATTCATAATCAAATATATAATCAGTACCAACAATATACTTTCCACTATACACAACCTTTACTGTATTATTTATTTGTTCTCTTTTGTATTTAGATTTTTTAGGTGGTTTATATCCTTTTTTTCTTTTACTAACAGAGAACCCTCCAAAGGAGTTATCCTTCTTTTCATAGTTTAAATCATGTGTTGAAATAAATTCGGAATCCATTATTTGTATAGAAAATTTATCATATTCATTACCGTAAGACGAATAGTTAGCAAAAGATCTTCCGTATAGATTATCTTCATCCTTACCTTTAGAAGCGTGGTTTTTGGCTATATCATCATATTCGTCATCAGTAAATTGATCTCCAGCCATTTGTTTTAATTGTGCTATAGTTATTATGTATACCTCTCCTGCGTGTTGAATGTTTCTATAATCAGAAGTTTGAGAGTGTGAAGTAATTAAATTTAAAGGATCAACATATCTTATTTTTATTCCTTCAGATGGATCTATATATGTTTTTAGTCCCGCTGTACCAACTACAATTAAATCTCTTATGCACTGCTTTTTGATTTCATCAAAATCATTTTGTTGAAGAACAAACTCAACCCCCTTCTCTATAGATATTTCATGTGCCTGCTTATAATTTAAGTTCATAAATAGTTCGATCTCCTCCATGCCTCCAGGTATAAAACCTTTTTTATTATGATCAAATCCTGTGATCTGAGAAATCTTCTTTCTAACTCCAGCATTCATCATGTCTGCCATCATTTCCTTTTTAGCTTTCTTTCTCTTATCTGTAGACAATTTATCAATAGCATTAGCTTTTATAGCAAATTCTCTATTTGTCATATCCCCACAAACAACATCAACGAACTTAGGTATTATAGAAACTGGAGTCCAGTCTATATTCATATATGAGGAATCGCCTTCAGCATTTAAAAGATCTTTATATTTAGAAACACTTTGAGTTCCCTCTGCGTAAGATCTCATTTTTTGATAAGCTCTTTTTTTATCTTGATAAGCTAGCTCTGTGCTATTCTTCCAATCGGAATACATAGTCTTAAAATATTGAAGACCATATTCTTTTGTCTCTTTTTCTTCGTTTGTAGCGAATACCGTAGGGTAACCCCCTATTAATTCAAATTGTTTTTTCATTTATATTTTCTTAGACATTAATCCTGTATTCCTATATTTTTTTACAAAGTTAAGATTTATTTTTGGAATTTTCTTTTCTATTATGTGTTTTTGTGCGGCTAAAAGTGCTAAACTTGAAGCTACTGTAGCGTCATATTTTGTTCTGTTTGCTGGTTCAAATCTACTCCAATCATCTAACAGCCTGTTAAAATAACATTTTCCCATCTCTTGAGTTTTAACATTCATACCCACATAATCATAAACATAACTAGCTACAGCTTCTGTTTGAGCATTCAATACAGCAACACCAGATGATGGTATACCTTTTGTTTTTTGTTTTATACTACTTTCTGTATGTGTAGACGCTGGTCTATCCATTAAATAATTGTAGTAACCTCTTCTTTCAAAATACTTTATTATACCTATCTTGTTATTCTCTATAAGTATTGGACACCCATAAAACACACAAGTTTTTAAAACATCCTCATAAAACATTTCTGCCTTGGGAGGTCTAGCTATATACTCACAAACAAATTGATTTGAAAAATCATCCATCATACTAAACTTCTTATAAACATAACAAGCTGCATCAGATCTTCTACCATCGGTAGTTGTGTCGTGATCATAAGGGTCACACCCAGCCACCATTTCTAGATCATTACCAGGAGATTTTTTATTATATATTGTTTTTGTTTTGTTTCTTCTATCTTCTGGAGGTATCCAAGACATTCTCCATCTACCCTGAGATCCGGGTTTCCATGATACGGTTGTGTCCCTCTCTCCACCACTCCAAATAAAATCTCCTTTAACTATTAAGTTTCTAGCCTCTTCATTGTAATCCATTTGCTGATATATTCTCTCAGTATCAAAAGGGCTATATCTAGAATCACTTCTAAAAGCTTCATCTATAGAGAACGGTCTCTGTCTTTTTTCTTCTGAAAGCTTAGTTGTATTATTTTTATAAGCATCTCTTATATTTTGTAGATATTCTTTAGATCCTATATTTTTACCTATAAATTTAGATTGTTCTTTAGTTGGCATTTCAATAACAGAAAATCCGTATTCATCTATAAAACCTTCATATCCATCATAAGCTGGAGTAAAATAAGAATACATACCTGATCTAGTTCTCCCATTAGCATCTCTTTCTTTTATATCACTATCATACCATATATTCTTAAAATTCTCA
>TARA_R110000824_G_scaffold76640_1_pt1 | contig 19421 bp, 24 predicted proteins | sample TARA_R110000824 | Tara Oceans TARA_R110000824 (sample SAMEA4397747) | marine metagenome | biome: Polar Biome; feature: [MES] marine water layer (ENVO:01000295) within the mesopelagic zone...; material: water (ENVO:00002006), including particulate matter (ENVO:01000060) such as......
AATCGCCAAACTCCGGATGCTCCGCTGTTGCCAGTCCGAACAAGACACAATTACTTGGCTCTATGTTGAGTTCGCGACAGATTTCTAACTGCCTTTCTCGGTGGCGATTTTGATTGTAATCGTGCTCAAAACGATGACATAGTTCGATCCCTACACCGGCGGCTATTTTCCCTACACAGTGAAACTGATTGAAGAGGACCGCGCCATCATCAACAGCTTCGCGTTGGCATCTTATCCCTATTCGCAAGCGCTCTGCTCCGAAAAAGGCCTTGCTCATACTAAAGGCGATTGTATCAATGCATGGACGGTCCAAATCGAAATCAACTCCGCGGGCAATACAATAGTAAGCCGCGTCAATAAATACCGGTATCTCTAGTTTATCGCACTGATCAAGGATTTCCCTCAATCTTGGGTGTTCAGATCCGGAATCACTGAAAGGGAGAGAGACTATAAAGGCATCTCCCTTTCGCAAAGGCGCATCTTCAACATAGCACCAATCAAAGTAGGTTTTCCATGACACCTTGTGATAAACATAATCTCCCTTCAAGCACCGAAACCGCTTTCCGTGATGCTTCATATAATAGAAGTCGAACGCTTGGGATGTGCCATGAACAAAATCTAGGCTGCTGAACTTTTCTAGATTGTGAAGTTTGTTCAGCTTACTCGACCGAATCCATTTAAAGTAAGTATCGATAAATTCCGGCAACACTGTGTCGCTGTATAGGTACTTCGCGCTCACTTTCTTGTTGATGAAGTCTATCACCTCATGAGTCGGAATCGGCCGGGATCGTCGGCCCTTATCAGCCAAAAAGTCTTCGATTTTAATCTTCATAGATTCTCCAAAAACACTTTATCAAGTTTTTGTCCCAAATAAGGGCCGGTTTTATACTCATATACTTGTGTGTTGTCTTCCAAAATTTCATACGAATGGCCACCTTCGAAGGTCATCGAGCAATCTCCAGGGCCCAAAATGACTGTTTCTATGAAACTATCATCGATATCATAAAGATAAATCTTGACCCTTCCGCGCAGAATCACCCATGATTCTTGAGCTATCACCTGATCATAAGAAGGGGCTTTCCAAATGTGTTTGTGGGCCTTAAAAACTCTACCTTTTTGGACATTAAGTAGTGCTAATTGTAAAAATTGTTCCTCCGGTGCAATATCGATCCTGCCGGCATTACCAATCGGCCGATTGGTAATGTGAAGGAGCTTAGTGGGTTCAACTTTAGAATAAATTTTAATCATCAGTACTCCAATCTGCATATTGAGAGATATATTCTTTCATTTCCGGAGAAAAAACCTGATGCTCGTTCCATCCATACACCCCCTTGGGAGAGTTAAGGCCTTTGCTCCAATTGGTGGTATTGAATTTGCCATGGCGAATCAGATTAAACCACCGACATATAGGAGTGCGCCAACTTAAAAGAATATTCTTTCCGTCATTTCTTGCTTTATTCATATTGGCTATTTCAAATTCGTGGGCTCCATAATGATCTTCAAAAAAACTTAAGAAATATTCTTTATCAACAATGGAAGGAGCCAAATTACATCGATAATCAACCTCATTGTGAAAGGCTCTAAATGTGGTATTATAAGCCTTCGAGGTTATGTAATGGTTGCTGGCTCCCCAAAACAATTCTACCTTGTGTGCGGCTCTGTCAAGTACTAATTTTTTAGCTTCAGCATAAATATCCTTTCGGACAGAGCCGATAATGTAGGAGTCCTCTAGAAAATATGTAAGAGTTGTGCCGGGTAGTTCTTCCAGAATCTTCCTAAAAGGACCGCAAAAGGCTTTGTCAGGAAACTCACTTTGTTTGCCGGCAGAAATGAAAGTAAAGTTAGAGGGCAACTCAAATTGAGGTGCATCAAAACCCAGAACATGCACATGCTGAGTGTCATCCCAAAATTTGTTAAAAAGGTGACTAAATCCTTCTACTAGAGACACATATTTATCTGAAGTGAAAATCACAAAGCTCATTTTATAGCCTCCAAATTTAGACTCATCAGGGTACCATTTTCCTTGTCCATGTGCGGCAAATAGGCTTGACTGAAGTCATCAATATGAGAGTGCTCTGTTTGCCTCCAATTCCACAATTTAAACTTTACAAAGCCGGCTTTAATGAGTAGGGCCCTCAAAGATTCTAAATCAAAGCCTATGTGGTGATAATCGAATTCATGCATTTGGCCGCCGTACATAAGCCCATACATGGCCTTCAAGCTGTACTCTTCCTTTATATATAAACGGCAAGCTGCCTCTAAGTCCGGTACCGCTAAGCGCAACACACCTCCATATTTCAACTTGTTATGCCAGCACCGGAGAACATCCATCACCTCATGGCGACCAAAATGTTCTAGAACATGGCATGCATAAATCAAGTCGACTGATCCGTCTTTTATGGTTTCCAGTGTCGCAACATTGTCAACATGCACTCGATCGTCAGCTTGTCGAATGTCAATATTAATAAATCCTTCTAATATTTTCGATGCACATCCTAAATTAATTTTCATAAGGCTTCTTTCCATTTGGCGAATTCATTAAATACATATTCTGCATCCGGATGCCATTGGTATTCAGACATAAACAAAACCGGAGTTTGGTGCGGATTCCAAGTATTGGTGTATCGCTCCTTATTGCTGTCGATTGACCATACGATGTGAGGACACCCACACAAGGCCGCTAAATGCATAGGGCCTGACGAAGATCCAAAACAGTATCCGGAACTTCGAAGTGTATCGAACAATTGAGATAGAGGAATGTCGCGCAGATCATCAGTGCCTTCAACCCATCCGGATTCTTGTGCTGTTCCGATGCATGCAACCTTTTCCCCATTTTTACACAACAGGTTCAATAGTTCTTTCCACCTCTCCATGCTCCAATTGTCTTCTTTTCTCAAATCTCTATTCCTAATATGAAAAACATAATCATATTTTGACATTTTATTGACATTACCAAATATAACATACTCCGGTGCAAGTGTCAAATTATTAATATTAAACTTTTCCGAAAAGTGAGTGTGCGGCGGTGTACCAATGCGCCTAGGCGGGAACCATGTAGGCCTTATTTCTGCCAAATTAAGTTTATCCTTCATCAAACTGAAAAAGAGAGCACCGTCGATTTTAACATCGTGCATAAAAAATGAATCCGCTAGGCCGCCGGATGGGTTGTATTCCACAAACTCATCGCAAAAATCTTCATAGATGGCTTGAGAATTCTTTCGTGCAATACAAATAACTTTATCATACGAAGGTACCATAGCTCTCAAATAAGCTTGCCATGCGAACAACTCCCATCCAAATTCGCCTACCCATGGGCCGGCAATGAACACTTTCTCTTTTTTAGGCAGCGAATCGTAAATTTCAACTACCTTTCCGCCCCATGCTAAGCGTGTATGTTTTTGAATCTCTTGATAGCCGGCTTCTCTAATTCTATCGCGCTCTTCTTTGTTGTTTAAATAATAGTCAATTTTCTCATTCAAATCGTCTAAATCTTTATAAATGACTAAATGTTTTCCATCTTCAAAGTACTTTTCTCTATCGATCCAATCATCGCTCAAAAGGAACCCTCTTGCTCCCAAAATCTTATATATTCTATCGGAAGCTCCTAGGGCGGTACAAAAATTTAGATTGATTGTAGACCTACTGACGACCTCGGAATGACGACTTCCATAGGCATCTGAGACTACCTCCACATCGTGCGAGAGATGATCTATCTTTTCTTTGCGATCTCCGTAATAATTGCCAATAAATGAAACATCAATATCTTGGTCTAAATTTTTAGGATATTCCAAATCAGAATCATAGCCATCAAAAATTAAATGACAATTGTCGTTAAACTTTCTAGCTTTCTCTAAAACATTTTGCTTGTCGCAACAGAAATAATCTGCATATTTAGTTTTTTCGTAGTATTCCGGCTCACTATAGGTCACCAATGGATCCGGAAACCAATAGCAGACTGTACACAACTTCTTACACTCTATTAACACACGTGTGTCTACGGTATTGCATTTTGCAAAAACAACCAAATCTGGCGATTCTCTTTTGCACACCGCCACAATTTCCGTATCACGGTGCAATGTGCCAATTTCGTTTCCTCTTACGCGATAGTTATAGCGATGCACCTGATGGCCTAGTTTTTCCAGGCCGATAGCTTGAGAAGTATTAGAGGAAACACCCTCTTCATCGAACACGGCCACAAATAATATTTTCATTTTATACCTTCTAAATCAAAAACTACATTCTCACTAACCGCATGAAGGGGCCTGACACGATCATACACAGAGGCGCCGCGTGCAAAATAAACAAAATCCACCGGCTTGTTCATTGCATGGCATGCGTGATAAAATACAGAGTCCGGTAAACATACGGCTGAAGCTCTTCTCAATATTTCAAATTGTACATTAATATTGTGGGCATATGGATCGATTTCTCGGCCAATCTCAATGATATTCTTGAGATTCCTATTTTTTAATAACCAATCTCGTCCAAAGTCGGCCGGCAAATCTTTAACATCATGACCAGCAGCGGTCTGCACAAACCCAAATTCTTCGCTTCCTACTATATCTGTAATAAGTTTGTCAGCGATTTCTCTGTCTTTCGGTGTAGTAAAAATGTCAGTCTGTGGGCTATCAAAATTCTTAATGCCGAGTGTGCGTGCATTGATTAGAATCTTACTCTCCGGAGAATTGTGCATAGGCATCACCACTCCTTTGTAGCCATTGTCTTTCGCAAAAACCTTCCAATTGTCATACAGAGTCTGAAAGCCTATATGCACATTCTCAAAATCATGCCATGCATCTTTAGTATAATAAACTTGCTCTATATAAGGGCAATGGTCAAAGTATTGTGCGCTCTTAAACCGCTCTAATGTGGCGACAGAGCACTTTTCGCCCGTTAGTTCATGGAAGCTCCGAAGGGCCGGTGTAAGCAATATACAGTCACCTATGCCATGAGGGTATATAACGAGCACTTTCATTGTTTTTCTATCCCCATGATATACGGTGCTATTCTGATACACCAATCATTGACTTTATAAATAGGAGAAATATATGCAGCCAATTGTGTGTCTGATTCAAAGGGGATGCTTTGAATATAATCCACTATCTTTGCTAAATGAGAGTGCTGCAATATTTGTTCGTAATTTTTTGCATTAACTGAGCCCCACCCCCCATAACCCCGAGGATGGCCTTGTGTGGCAATCTCCTGTAGTGTTGGGTTGTGGCTTATTTCAGCTTCTAAGTCATGCTCGAAAATAATTACGGGTCGACAGCGCTTTATAGTTTCATAAGCACCCATCAGCACCATTAAATCACACCCTTCGGCATCGATTTTAATAAGATCTACCTTTTCCAAGTCTAAGCTATCAATAGTGACCACCGGAACGCGGTAATATAAATTGGTTGTATTGGTGCTGCTAATCGCATATTGCCCTGTGGTTTTTGGATCGTCCCTATCTATTAATTCGTGCACTGCGAAATCTATGGATCCGCTTCCCATACTTATACTATCAACACAAGCTGCATTAATAACAGTCGTTTCGACATTGGGAGGGACATTGGCCGCTATATTATGCTTCAAACACGGGAAATTTTGGGGACTGGCTTCGATAGCTATCAACTTGCCGCCTCCTTGAGTCGACAAATACTTTCCCAAAAACATAGACATGGTGCCCATGTGGGCACCAATATCGATTATTGTTCCTCCCTTTTCTATATACTTAACCCCTTCTCTGATAATATGAGCAGATAAAATTCGGCTGTCACTCAAATTGCCTACATCGCCTTGTACTCCCTCTATCTCGCCTCCGATGCTTTTGGGAAGATAAGCGGTAGGCAGCAACAAGTCTCCAATCTCGTTAGTTAAAAAAGTATAGGTTGTAGAAATTTCTTCTATGTTCTCTATATCGCTTTTATTGTATGCAGAGGTAGTGTATGTTATTGTTTTCACAAGGTAAGTCCAAATATTTCTTCGCCCATTTGGCCGATTTCATCATCCACCATTTGTTTAAAGACCTCATTATCTTTCCACTTAAGATAACGGGTCAAGACCCCCATATTTTGAGCCTTCCCGTCGAATTTCTCTCTGTCGAAAGAACTGCCGCTACCAAAATTCATAACTTTGTTGACACCATTATCAGTAAAAACTAGCCCCAAATCCTCGCAAATCTTCTTACGATAAGCTTCGCTCTTAAACCATTCATTGAAGTTAATAAAATAAACATCAGCAGATGTTTCTGATTGATGAAGGACTTGGCGCGCATGTTCTTTCCACACTTTCAGTCGGGCCGGCAGTTGCTTTCCTACATCCCCGGCAAGTGCATCCGGCGGGTCGACCAATCTTTGCAAACATGAGGCAATAAAATTATAAGGGTCTCTCATAATAAGAATCGGCTTATAAGCCGGCTGGAGAGTGTTGAAAGTACCGATTTCATATTTTTTAAAGGCATGAAATGACAGGTCTTCCACATTGTAGATGTTATCGATCGTATTTTCGAAAGTCGTGTTTTTAAACTCGTTTTCCAACTGCACACTCTTCTGAAAATCTATTTTATGGTCGACGAAGTAGTTTTTAATTATATGCCCGCTAGAGTCGGCATCGAATTTATAGTGAACCACCATGTGGTTTTTCATGGGTAGTAGCTCCTTCTTATCCCACCCGTGAACACAATTGTTATAATGTAGCACATTGTGGCGATTCTGTTGTGCAAACCAATTGATCACGCCATGCTGCCCTGATCTCTTTAGGCATATGAATAAATAATTCATTAGTCTCCCTTTTGGATCCTATAGCTGTCGCTATCAAAATGTGTTGTGGAGAATTCAAATAACTCAGTATCTTCTAAAGCTATCATCCGATGGCGCAACCCTCGATACACATGAAAGTTGTCTCCGGGCGACAACACGATGCTATGTGCATATGCTATATCGTCGTCATCAGAATAAAGCACCCTAATGAGGCCCGATTGGATATAGAATACCTCGTCTTTCAGCTTATGGTAATGCCATGAGCACTTCTTGCCTTTTACAAAGTAAAGTAACTTGCCGCAATATTCATCGCAGTTTACAATCCACTTTTCAAATCCCCAACCTTTAGGGACAAATTTAATTTCTTGTGTTGAATGTGTTTTCATCCTTGTTTATCATCCTCAAAAAAATCACTATCCTTCATGCCACGATCGTCGATATATATATCGCCGGCGGGCTTTCCCAAAAATAGCTTATGAAATTTCGCACCCCAATCAACAAGCTGCTGTTTAGTCAACTCGTAAAATGCAGTTTCTGCATATGCTCTAGAGTTCTTGCTTCTTCCCATCCCGCGGGCTGTGAGAAAAATAATGGTATGACCTTCGTCGTAGAGTTTATTAATTTTGGCAATGCGGCTTGGAAATGGACGACTCACTTCATAATCGCCATCGCACCAATCGTCTTTTGTGCAAATAGTTCCATCAATATCAAATACATATGTCATGTTTTTCAATGTCCTCTTTAGTTAAAACATAAGTGCCCATGTGGGAAACCGAAATTCCTGCTAATTTATTGGCCAACTCAAGGGAGTGCTTCATATCTCGTGTGTGCAGATAGCCGCATATCAGAGAAGCCAAAAAAACATCACCGGCGCCACACACATCAAACACTTCAGTAGCCTTTGTAGGATAAATGGTGCCTTTATAAAGCACACCCCGATCTCCAAGTGTTATGACAAAATCGGCATTCAAGGGGTAGTGTGTGATACTTTTGTGCTCTTTATCATTTATCTTTATAATACAATTTTCAAAGCATGTCAAGTTTTTTTTCTTAGTGTCAACGAATACCGGTACATGCAGTTTAGTAAAATGCCGTGTGAGGTGAGAGCAAACCGTTTGTGTCAGAAACCCCTTGTTATAGTCACTAATAACAACAGCATCATATCGATACCCCATGGGGATCGAGGCAGCACTCAAAGGAGTATCAATAAAATCATTTTCATCGCAACGCAAAAGGTGATGATTGTAGCGTGTATCGACATAACGGTGTTTTATAATATTTTGAGGGTTTGTTATATGTACCACATCAATGTTAAAAGATTGTAAATTAAGTTTAACATTGGTCGACATTCCGGCACGAACTTCTGTATGCGTCTCGCGCAATACCGGAATAGGTGCTTCAGGGCTCAGCCTTTCGCACACCCCATAATGATATACATCTTCGCAACTATCACCGACTAGTAATACTTTGTAAGATTTTTGTTGTTGAATATCCATCTATTTTCTCAAAAAATATCGTGTGCTTGGCATGCTCGGATCCGATGACTTCTCGATTTTTATAATCACTCCCCACTACCATTAAATCCACTTCTAGATCTTTTACTAAATTTCTTAATTCTTCATCTGAATCAAACACGAATACATCATCAACAGCTTCTATGCCTTCCAACATGTAGGCACGCTCAATTTGATTATTAATGGGGCGATCGGGCCCTTTGTTTTCTTTAACTCTGCGGTCTGAATCAATTGCAACAAGAACTACATCACAATTAAGTTTTAAAAAATTAATCAATTGTAGGTGTCCGTAATGCAAAATATCATAGCACCCATTCGTAAATCCAATTTTAATATTATCTTGTTTGCCAGAATTCTGCATATTTGCCTATCCCCTCTTCCAATGTCAAAAATTTACCCTTATACCTGCCAGCGCTCCGCAATTTAGAGAGACTGGCTTTAGTAAATCGCTGGTATTTGCCCATCAATTGGATGGGCATCTTTTTCTCTTTAACTTCAAAGTTAAAGTGATCTCGCATACAAGCCGATATATCGGTAAAAGGTCGTGCAGTACCGGTACCACAATTAAAAATACCGCTAATACCAGCATTGTCAAGAAAATGTAAATTTACTTTAACGACATCTTCCACATAAATAAAATCACGCAGGTAGTCTTTTGAATGTTCGAAAAGATAAACACGACCATGCTTGGTTATCTGCTTTCTAAATTGGCACATCACAGATGCCATCATCCCCTTGTGTGCTTCATGGGGGCCGTATACATTAAAATAGCGCAAACCTACAATTTGAGGGCTTGTTGTTAAGGAATCTAAAAAATTATATGCATAATCATCAAAAAGCTTTTTGGATCTAGCATACAAATTTTTAGGCCTTAAATGCTGGGCTGTTATTTCGTCAAAAGGGCCATCTCCATAAACAGAGGCCGACGAAGCATAAATCAAACGAATGCCGTACCGAAGACAAAGGCGCAACAACTGGGCGGAATAATCAAAATTATATTTAAACATATAATGAGGATCGTATACGGTAGTATCAGAGCATGCTCCTTGATGGAATATGACCTTGATTTTGCTAGCAAAAGTAGAATCTTTTAGTTTTTCTAGAAACACAAAGGGATCGGCTGTGGGGTGTGTTGTTATAAAGTTGTCGACAAACTTATCTTTCAAATCGACCAATAACAGTTCTTCTCTATCCTTGAGGGCCAAATGCAAGTTCCATCCAATAAATCCGGCTGCTCCTGTTATTACTATCATGTGTTCTCCAAGACAATGTTTGTAAAATATTTTAAGGCGGTCTTGTTCTTCTCTCTAAGTTTTTCTATCAACACGGAGCCCTGTAGAGTGCTATAGTTTTCGCTAAAAAAGCCTATTAAGTTCTTGTTAGTCATTACCTGAAGATTGAGCATTTTAGCTTCTGCGCAAATTCTGGAGAATGTTTCGAGCACTGTGGGTAGAAAAACAAACTTCCGACATCCAGACATTTGAGTCAAAAAATAGTGATAGGTGGGACTATGAATTTCGACCGGTTGGATATTGCGGGCATTGCAAAATTCCACTGTCTGGTGGTAGTTTTTTGTAGGGTTTAGATTGCGCATAATACAATACTCGTGTTCTTTGGGAGTATCACTCAGCCGTGCTAGCAACTCGAATGTTTGGTCGCTCCATAGGCTGCATGCAATATTGTGTACATGGGCATCCGGAATGTTGCGCTCAAGCACCTTTTTGCATATTTCGCTTAACACCACAACCGCTTTAGCTTGAGAATAAAACCCCTCATTGATTAGCTGATCGGTGGGCGCCTTAAAGGCTACGAACTTGGAGGGATCGCGTGTGCGAAGATATTTATGATCATGCTCGTAAATAATATAAGAGCCGCTCTTTATCAAATAGGCTTTAACTTCTTCAGATAATAGAACAAAATTGCTAACAATTACAAAATCCGATTGCTCTATGTCCTTAATAGCAATCTCGTTCGACTTATAAGAGATTACTGTGAATTGCTGACTGAGATGTTTTATGAGGTTGTGGTCATTGCTCTCAGCACCCCCTAATAAATCACCTCTAAACAAATCCGAGATGAAAGCTATTCTTTTCATAAAATCTCAATCTGAGATAAAGATGAGTGCCATTCTGATTCTTCGGCACTCATCGGTGCCACATGCTCGCAAAACTGCTTATACATTTCTTCTTTGCTAAACCGCTCTTTAAGGGCCGTAGCATATTCATCGGTGCGGCTAGCATGGCCGGTATTATTAATAACATCTTCGTAGCAACGACGCATGTTCTCTTTAGCGGAAACCTCTCTCGGAAATGCCCATTGAGCATCCTCCGGAATGACACCCTTCCAAACAGACTCTTTGCCCACCGGTTGCATATCGAAAGCAACATTGTAAAAGCATTCCTTCTTCTCTTCATTAAAAAGAAAGTCATTTTGTCCGGAATAGCCCGGCGCTATAACCGGTAATGCACTATATGCAGATTCAAAGAATGGCAATCCAAAACCCTCACCATGACTTAAACAAACAAAAGCTTTAATCTCCTCATGTGTGTAGAGAGCATGCATCTCGGCATCGCTCATATCCCCATGCAGGAGATGAACAGTGCACTTGCGATTGGGATATTTTGATAGGATTTGTTTAAAGGCAAAGAATGTCGATTCCCGATCGGCTAAACAATTCCTCGTTCTATTGGATTTCACAACAAGCCCTATCTGTTCATCGTGAAACTCTTCCACAAACCACTGAAGGGTGTCGGGGATGTTCTTGCGTGGTCCGAATTGGGCTACGCACAAGAAATTAAAATCATGTTTCAGGTCCAACTCAATTGGAGAAACATTTGAAAAATCTTTAACCGGATAATTAACAAATTCTACCGGCTTTGCAAGAAATAGCTGTCGGCTTTCGCCGGTTTGGCTATTTTTCGCCATATAGCTGCAATTCTTGAATACCTGTTGAGAGTGACGCGATACTACAATAGTTTTATCCATCTGGTTGGCTTTCTCAATCCACTCTGGCGCCACTTTGTTGGTTTCAATTCCGGCTGTATATCCGATATTAACGGGAGCCATGGCTTCGAATTCGTTGGGAATGGTAGTTTGGATAGATATATCAAATTGGCCGCCTTGGCCGATGTAGCCAATGGTCTTTTCGATACACTGATCTATCCATTCCTTTTCTTCATCATAGTGATTAACCCAAGATGTGGTGCCCCACTGGATCGGTAAAATGAAAACATCAAAAATATCAGGCTGTGATCGTAGTGCACGCAGGGCAAACCTGCATTGTTCGCCATAACCAGATCTGGTCAGAATCGGGCCTTTCAAAATAACTTTTTTCCTCATGCTATGCAACCTCCATCAGATGCCAAAGCTTATATCCCTTGCGTGTTTCCCATGAACCGTGCTTTTCTATAAAATTATCCATAACCTCTACCCATTTTGACTCAAAATCTTCAAAATTATAATTCTCGCGCACATGCTCTCGACACTGGAGGGACATTTTATTATATGCTTTAGCGGACAATTTCAAAGCTGAGTTCAATGCCGTTTCAAAATCTTCTTGTGATATTCTGTCCTCATAAATATAAGGCACCTGAAGAGAGCCGATAACTGATTTTGAGCAAGGTTCAATACCAAAGCCAAACCACTTTTCGCCATCTGTCACCTGCTCTTGCAGTCCGCCGGTCATTGTCACAACAATGGGACTTCCGCACGAAAGGGACTCTAGAGTTGCCAAGCCAAAACCTTCAGCATCCGAGATATTGATAGTGTAATCAGCCGCATTATACATTAATGCCAACTCTTCCTGTGAAATCTTATTGGTAGAGAGTACAACTTGGCCGTGATTTACCCCCAAATGATCGATCAAAAATGGCAGATCTTGCCCATGTGGATCTCGGGGATCCGTATGCATGACCAGCATAGCTTGGTCGTGGCCCACTTTATCTAGCCACTCTTTAAACCACCATATCAGTGTTCCGGATTGCTTTCGCCTGGCGTTACGATTATTCCAAAAGAAAATCTTCTTTGTCGCATTCTTAGTTTTAGGAGTGCTGGACAGGGATAGTAATTTTTCTTTGATGGCTGTAGAGCGCTCTATTCCTTCGGCATCCTTGATTTTCTTAAAAATATTATTATTGACGGCATGCGGCATATATGTAGAGTCCACTTCCGGAGAGACGTCTTGTAGTATTTCATGTGTAACTTTTGAAATACAAGCAACATGATCAGTGGAGCGATAGAATCGACCATTAAAACTAGGAGAGGGGAAATTATCCCACACATGATAGTATATCATCGGAACTTGGGAGCGAACTTCATTTTCCATATTCCACAGCCATTCATAGAAGCGCGGGTCCGTCATAAACCATAAAGCATCGGGTTTTTCTTTTTGAAGAACAGAGCGAATCATCTCGTCATTTCCATATCCGTCGACTGGGTAGATAATCCAATCATCGCCCCATGGCTCTACTTTAACCGGCGTGTAGTCTTGGTGTTTGATTGCACCTCCGAAACATACAAACTTGTACCTGCCCGTTTTCAAAAGGGCATCGATCATATATTTTGTTTGAGTACCCACTCCGGAAGGCGAAAGTGGATGGTCTGATAGGACCAAGATTTTCTTTTTCATAGTTTTCCTCTATTTCTATTATAAGGGGCAGTGTTCGGTTTGGTGAAATTTGCATCCAAAGCCGCCGGTACACGAACTGCGATTTTTAATATATCTTTTTCTTTTAATATTGACAATGGCCTTATTAAGAAGCTCTAAGGCATTTTGTACTTTGCGTTCGCCGCTTGTCACTTTAAAGAACTCGACTCTTTCTTTCTTTGCGGTTCTTTTGAGTAAAGCAAAATGAGTCTCCACTTCTTCAGGATCTAAATTCAGCTTTTTTGCATAAAAATGTTTGTATAAAGTTAATTGATAGGTAGTCATTTTGTCGGTTCTTCGGCGCGAGTCCCAACCCCATGAGCATGTTTTCCAGTCAAAAATGTGCACAATGCCATCAGGAGTCATAATAATTGCATCGATAAAGCCTTTAAACTTATAATCGCTATGTCCTTCGATTGGCTGCATAAGAGGAATCTCGGTACCAACAAGATACCATTCCCCGAAATAATCATTCAATGCCTTCATGACTTCCGGAAGAATTTGTTTTCCTTGTGTGCGCATGTCGGCGATCATCTTCTGATCAAGGGTGACTGTATCATCTAATTCATCAATAGATTCCTCAAAGCTGTCAATAAAGAACTCCTCATCATTCTCTATTTCTTCATTCAACATTTTGCTTTCGCAGAATGTGTGAAGTGCTTTTCCAAAAGCAGTATAAAGATTTCCTGTAAAGCCTGAAATCTTGTCGATTCTAGTTAACTTGTGGTAAAAGGCACAGTGAACCCAATCTTTCAATTCCGAATAAGAAATATGTGGCATAAAAAACTCAAGCTATAGGTGTGAGTAAAATATAACATACTTTTCAGAGATTGTCAAGATTTTTTTCGTCTTGTAGTAAAATTAATTTTCTATATAGGACCGGGCTGAGCTTTTTTAAAAAGCCGTGACTAGGATCCATATAAAAATCCGTAAACCCTGTGGCAAAGTATTCATTAATTGAAGTTGCGGCATATGGATTAATGAACAATCCAGAAGTAAGGTCAATCAGCTTTCCGTAGCCCACCTGCTTATAGAGGAACATATCGAACTCTTCATTGTACTCCAAGTCCGTAAAAAAACTTTTAGGAGTTCTGAATCCTGTCTTCCATAGAATGTCGTGCAAATACTCGCGTTTTCTTAGAAATTCTTTTTCAAGCTCACCATCGCCATATATTTGAAAACCATAGCGAGACTCTAGAGAGTGCGAAGTTTCATGGATGAGATCATCTAACAAATCATTGTGATCGTCTTGAATGTTAGACACATATAAAGTACCATCTTTATACATCGCATTCAAAGAGCGCTCTTTGAATTCATCAAACATTCCAAAAACAATCATTTCAATTTCATCCAACAGGTGAGTCGGGATCATTGATTCGAGATGGCCTATCACCCCTTCTATATCTATTTGCTTGTTTTCTATAGGCTCTTTAAAATAAACATGAATTCCCAATGGGGTGTAAAAATTAGTTAATTTCTTCTGTTGCTTCTGGTGTTTCTCTTTTAAGTAGGTTTTCAGCATCATCCAATCCTGTTTGGTATCCTCGTAAATAGTTTTCTTCTGCCAATGAGAATATGAATTCGGGAAATTCCGCAGCCATTACTTCTGCAATCATGTGTACCGTCACCTCCTCGTTGTCCAATTTGGTTCCGGTATATTCTACTAAATAAGTTTTAAGTGGCGAATCTGCCGCATCAACGGGCATCATCAGCCATGGGTTTTGTGTATTATCAGACATCGTTGCTCCTTATTATAATACTTTTGAAGCCAATGTGGCAACTTCGCTACGTTCACCCTTTTTAAAGGTGACATGGCCGGCTAAATGAGAGAATTTAAATTTCTCAACAGCATGTACCAATCCGTTTGAAGTCTCATTGACATATATATTGTCTATTTGTTCAATGTCGCCTGTTAAAACAATTTTGGTGCCTTCGCCGATTCGTGTAATAATGGTTTTAACTTCGTGCATTGTTAAATTTTGTGCTTCATCAATAATAATGAATGCATTCGAAATAGAGCGACCCCTTATATATGTAAGAGCCTCCACTTCTATTTTTCCTTGTTGAATATATAAACTTAAAGTTGCCTTATCATTCCCCAACAAAAACTGTAGGTTATCTTGGATCGGCATCAGCCATGGCATCATTTTTTCATGCATAGTGCCGGGAAGATAGCCAATGTCTTTTCCTAGAGGTTGGACCGGTCTGGAAACTATAAGCCGCGTATATGGATTATCGCTAGAGAGGCCGATGGTTTGCTGTAAGCCGGCTGCTATAGCGCACAAAGTCTTTCCGGATCCTGCGCGACCTACAAGCGAAACAATCTTGACTTTCGGATTCATCAGCATGTCGATTGCAAAGGCCTGTTCCTTGTTCCTTGATGAAATATTCCAATCCGGTATCTTCTCATGGATGATTTTTCTTAAGGGCTTGTGGGGTACCTGGAACCTCGCTAAAGCGGACTTCTTAGGGTTAGAGTTGGATATCATCATGAGATATTGGTTAGGCTGTAAAGTTTGGCCAATATCTTCTTCGATATGAATATCTTCGCCGTCATAAAACCTATCAATCAATGCATCGTCAACTAGGTGTTCTGTGAATCCTTGATATAATTCTTCGGAGGATGTGACTACCATTTCGTTTCTATAGTCTTCTGCCGGCAGACCCAAAGAATCACAAATCACACGCATATTAATATCGCGCGATACTACGATTGTCTTTCGATTTTGGAACTCATTCTGTACTGCCTTAGCTGTGCAGATAATCATGTGATCAGGGATTCGTATGTCGAGATCCGAAGGGAAGACAGTCTTGTTTAGTGAAGCGAAGGACATCACTTTTAATATCCCTTTGCCTTTGGCCAAGCGGACCCCTTTCTGGAGATTCCCCTTTGCACGAAGTTCGTCCAGAGTTCTAATAATTCTGCGAGCATTTGCTCCCACCGAATCTTGCCGTTTCTTGTGTTTATCAATTTCTTCTAAAACTTTTAGGGGAATGAAAATATCATGATTATCAAATTTAAAAATTGCTTCAGCATCTGTCAAATAAACACTTGTATCTAAAACATAATTTCTTTTAGCCATCGAGCACCGCTAATATTTGGTTACTTAAAGACATGATGTGTCTTTTATCACTAATATTTAGTTACTTAAAGCATTTATTGCATTTATCGATCTGAACTTATAGTGGAGTTACGATTGGGAGCAGCTTCGTAAAACTTTTTAGCTAAGTCGGAAGAGCTATCAACTTTTTCGTCACCACCAATTGACCACAACATCTTAACTCCTATCTCCTCACATGCCCTCATCTCAGGGGTGTTGGTGCGCCCTCGATCGCCACCATTAGCAAAATAAGTCGGACGAATTCGTTCAATGGCTTCGCATACAGTTTCGTCAGAATCATCCACTGAATCCACGTATAATACACCTTTAATAGCATCTAAGATCTCCGCTCGTTTAGCGAAGGGCATAAATACAAAGCCCTTCTTTCGATAAAGCCAGTCGTCTGAATTAGCGACAACGATAACATCACCATAATTAGCCGCTTCACGAATCATTCGAATATGGCCCACATGTACCGGATCAAAACCTCCGGAAACTAATACAGTTGGTTTGCTCATTTTAAATATCTCCTATTTCTGGTAAAATATAATAATAAATAATGTCTAAAGTATCTAGAAGACCGCCAGTTTCGAAAGCATGGCCGGTATCTTTTAGCAGTTCAAAGATCTCAAAATCATTGCCTTCTGGCGAGCAGCTATCTCCTACAAACCAAAAATTCCACTTTGACATATCAAAATGATTGAGAGCATATGTCTTATCCCATCCGGATGGGAATATATCAAAAGAAGTGTTGCCGCCCAGTTTAACTGCGATGTCGCTGTTGTAAATCTCAGTATATCTAATTAATTTATCTAAATATCTCATCCGGATACCAGTGAGCTTGTCGATAGCTTTAAACTTATCTCGTTGGTCCGGGTTAGCATTACGACCTATCGGACACCAGTTAATCATAGACTCTCTATTTTGAATAAAATGACCAGTTAAAGGCAATTGGGTACCCAACTCTCTAATCATCTCACTTTGTAAATGACACAAATGGCGCAAAAGATGTGTGAAGTCTTCTTGTCCAATTTTTTTACTCATTATATCTTTTGAGATTGAATTAAAAACCACATCACCTTTAACGGAAGTTATCAAATATTCAGTGCCGTTACAAGGCAAGAGATGACAACTGGAACGAATGTGAGGATCGTTAAATGCAGGCCACAGTTGCTCTTTAAGGTATTCCAAGCCGGAACCCGTTAAGAAACCAATTTCACAATACTTTGATATCACCCTTAAAGCCTTCAGCATCTCTTTATTAATGGGCTGCCGCGCTTCGGTGAGAGTTCCGTCGACATCAAACAAAACTAAATTATCTTTCATAAACAACCATATTAAAAGGTAACTTTAATATAACACATTGAAGGGCTAATGTCAACTATTATTTTTAGTTTCCGGTATCGCCGGTGTCCATAATGTCGGTACCGGTATCTTCGCTCGGCATGTAGCGATATCCAATCTCTACCCATGCGCCCCCATCGGGGAGAACGGTAAAATTTACAGAGTTATTAGCAGAATCATATGTCCAATCTGTAAACACTTGTTCATTCACAAACACCACTATGGAATCATCTTCCGGAATATGTGTGAGTTCCCAATGTCCAAAAGGATCTATTTGTTGTGATGCATCTGTGACACCGGTCGACCAATCAGGATCGCATATGTCGACCACTACCCCATTATAATAATTGGTAGCATCTATATATCTTTTCCCAACAGCAAAAGAACTTGAATATTGAGGACACAATGAGATGGTCGCATCTAACTGTACAATACTAGACATGAATACGCCGGAAGGTCGTTGTTGCGAGTACCATGCAGTATAGTCACTAACATTGGGGTAGCTTGTTGTGCTTTGCTCTTCTTCATCGGATACAAATACCACCAACAAAGCGGCATCTGCGCGCATCCATGTTGAAGAGTAGGAATTATTGACGATATATTCATACGATGCATCAAAGCCTTTTTCATAGGGGCCCTTGTGCATCGAATTGAACATATGCTCGGCATCAGCGATTGTGTCGCCCGGCACTAATGGAAATTGAGCTTCGATGCCGGCGGATGGAGGACTGTTCGATATCATTGCTAAGCGCCATCCGGATTCTGGTAGATTGTTCATCATGGTTTCCAAACTAGCTAAAAGTTGACTATTGAAGCGGTTCATTGAACCGGAAGTGTCAATGACCCATAGAATATCAACTCCGTTTACAGAAAGCGGTTGTACAAAAGAGTCTACCCAAACTTCGCCGGGGTCTGCCTCTATTTCTACCTCTTCTTTAATTACGACGGGAATTTCTACAACGACTTCAGTCTCAACTTCCACATACTCAGTTTCGATGATTGTTTCGACACGCTCGTTAACTACACCATAATCTTGGCTGCATCCCATGAACATTACAGCTATCAACATTAATGCGAAATTGGTGTGTATCTTTAACATCTCTATTAATACTTAGAGAAAAAAAAATCTTTATTCCTTTTTGACATTGCAAATAATTTCATGCAGGCGCATAGGCGATATGCCAGTTTCACTATAAAATTTCACCTTTTTATTGTCTAATATATCAGAAAACACTAAAGCTTGAAGGATCCACTCGCTACAATACCACTGATTTTTTATTTTAATTTTAGCTGGTAGGACATGAGAAGCGATCATTCCTATCCAGTCATATTCGTTTTCATGAGTGTCATCAAAAAATTGTTGCAATTTGGATAACTCTTCATTTGTTATATCTATTGAGAGGAAGTCCCAATTTTCTAAGTCAAAATCAGTTTTTATACGTGAGCTAACCTTGGAAGTCAGAAAGGGACTAATGCCGATCCATGTGAAATTGTCCGGCATTACAATTTCGGCATGTGTATAGATACCTCCGGTATACCATCCAATTAATTTATGATGCCATGTGTCCAACCCTTTGTACATAGCAACCTTAATTTTCATTTCTTAGGTTTTTCTAAGGTGCCGGTCAGAATATCCATTATAGGAAGCACTACGCCCCAACTTTTGTTTTGATTTTTCATGTGATGATTCCAATGCCATTTAAAGTACTTTTTGCCAAATGACGGAAAAATATGTAATCCATTATGAACAACTATAAAAGACACAGCATAGGCCGCCACAGCACCAAAAAAAGATGGCGCAACGAATAACAAAGGTAAATGGAGCATAAGCAAAAACAGAAGACCCAAAACTTCGACCAAAGAAAATCTCTTATCTTCGTAATCATTTCTACGGCAGTTAATATGATGTTCTCTCAAATGAAAAGCAAAAATGCTAGTTTTCTTTTTGCCCAAACCGTGAAACAAATAACGATGAACGACATATTCTATAATGTTACCGTATAGAACTCCTAACAAAAACCACATATAAAGCCCACAAAAAAACCGCTACTTAATATTAATTATAGCACATAAT
>TARA_R110000824_G_scaffold35603_6_pt1 | contig 19406 bp, 32 predicted proteins | sample TARA_R110000824 | Tara Oceans TARA_R110000824 (sample SAMEA4397747) | marine metagenome | biome: Polar Biome; feature: [MES] marine water layer (ENVO:01000295) within the mesopelagic zone...; material: water (ENVO:00002006), including particulate matter (ENVO:01000060) such as......
GATGAAAGAACTGAGTAAACGGGTTAAAGAAACTGATAAGAAAAACAAGGAACTGACTAAGTTAGTTTGTTTTCTTAGAAGGGAATTCGATTATGCTGTTAAACAAAAGAATGGCATCATTGAAGAATTTGATTTTGAAAGCAAGAATATGCAAAGAGCATTCGATATTATGATGGGTGTTGAGCATGATAGAGAGATGGCGAAACGCGAAAGAGCAGTAGCAAAGGCTGAAAAAGAAAATACAGTAGCAGAAGACGGAGAGATGGTTATATGAGTAGAACAATGACGAAGGAAGAAAGCAGACAAACGACATTATTTGAATTTGGATTGGTGATGGTAGGATGAAACAAATACTAGCAATACTAGTTGTATGTAGTTTAATGGCAGGATGCGCTGGCATACCTGACCCCGGAAGCATACTAGGTGATGAAGTAATAACGAATGCCCCAGATTGGAAAACAACAACAGGAGAATATGTGGTTATAGTTGGTGATAACAATTCAACAATACCAGTTATAGAGATTGGTAATGATACAACATGGTTGGAAATATCTCAAGTGAATTTTTCTGCTGTTCATCTTAGTTTTACAGTAGATAACAATACTGTTCTATTCCACAATTACACATTTGAAATTGCTGGTATGCTTATACAGAACAATATTACTTGGCACACAGGATATGCACCATCATTAGGTAAGGCGCAGTTAGTGACTTCAGATTTCCCATATGATATCACAATTAATTACACGATTACTTACCGTGAATGGATGGGAAATGAATGAGAAGAACTGTGACTATCAATTTCCCTGCGCCACTACCCGCAGAAATACCTTGCCCTATTTGTGAAGGCAATAAGTGTAGGATATGTGATAGAACAGGAAAAATGCATATTACAGTTGATGCAAAAATCCCAATACAAAGAGGGCTGATTGTGAAGTATGTTGCAGAAAATATGGCTGATATATCAACAGAATTATCGAAGCATTATGGGTTAGTCCCTGATGTAGAAACAACAGAAATGATTGAAATTAATTCAGGTCAGTATGAGATTGTTAAGATTAGTAGTTTAGGTGGAGTGATTTGGGTCGCAAATAGAGTAGACAAATTAGAATCCCCAAGATACTTCAATACGTTGAAGGATTTGAAGACGTTTAGGAGTGGTTGGCATGACAACGAATGAAGACACATGGGTAACAGTAGTTAGGGTTCCTAGAAACGCTACACAAGAAATATTAGTGAGAACCGGAACATATTGGAATAAAGAAGTTATAGATATTAGATTATATTCTGATGGAAACCCTACTAGAAAGGGAATTAGATTCAACACGGATGAATTGATAAATATAACAAAAGCGTTAGTAAAAATAAGTGAGATGAATAACAATGACAATGAGTAGATTTGCAAGAATGTGTGAAGCCTTAGAAGGAAAGCCGAATAAAGCAGAAACGATAGAAACATCGCTTTCTTCTTTTTCAGATATACCAACAGTTTTGAAAATTCTTAGTATGAATTATGAAACAAATAATATTGGTTCTAAGAGAGCCATTAGTTGGATAGCCAACGCGCTTGGTTTATTTGAATCTGAGATAAAGGCAGAATTAGAAGCATGGGGAGACTTAGGAGAGGGAATGAATCAGTTCCTAGCCTACGACAATGAAGATTCTAGTATATCTATAACAGAATTCTATAGGCTATTAGAGTTAAATTGTTCTTCAATTAGTGGTAATTCATATCCTCTAATTTCGGAGGCGATGGATTCTATGAGTGGATTGGAATTGAAATGGTTCATTCGTTATTGGTTAAGAACCCCTAGAAATGGTGTGAATAAATCAACAGTAGTAAAAGCCTTGATTAAGAGATTTCCTAATAGTAATGTTAAAATTCATTCTGAACTACATGAACCGAATGAACTATTTACTTACATCAATTCAAATGTTACACCTCCAACCACAGTTAAGTATGGAAAATTTATTCCACCTATGTTAGCAAAGACTTTCACAAATGTTCTTCCACAGAACTATGTTATTGATTTCAAATATGATGGGAATAGATATCAGATTCATAAAGACAAGAAGGAAGTGATGATTTTCAATAGAAAAGGAAAGGTAGTGACAAACCAATTTCCTGATATTGCGAGTATTGTTGCAGAATTCGATGCTCCTTCATGTATCATAGATACTGAAATCTATCCTATATATCCTGATGGAACTCCGGCTCCACATAAGACAATGGCAACTAGAGTCCATTCCAAAGACCATGAAAAAGCAGTAAACGATTGTCCTGTTAAATTAGCGATATTTGATGTGCTTCAATATTATGATACACTACTAACAAAAGACTCCTACCGCAGTAGGCTTTCACACTTGGAGGATTTTCCTAGTGAATATAGAGTGATTCAGTATGAAGATGGAGATATTAAGCGAGCCTATAATCATGCTATCAATGAAGGGTTTGAAGGAATTATGATTAAAGATTTAGATGCCCCATACACCATAGGTAAGAGAAGTACCTCTTGGCTCAAACATAAACCAGCAAGAATAGAAGTTGATGTTGTTATTACTTCGGCTAAATATGGTGAAGGTAAGAGAAGTGATGTGTTTGGTTCATATGGTATTTCTGTAAAAGACGGACACGAATATGTTAGAGTAGGTTCTGTAGGAACAGGTCTTTCAGATTTAGATTTAGTATTTTTAACAACCGAATTGAAGAAAATAATAGAATCATATGAAGAAGAAGAATTTACATTCCTTCCTAGATTTGTGTTAGAAGTAACATGTGATTTAATATCACAAGATTCACAGGGTAATTATGGGTTGAGATTTCCTAGAGTTAGTCGTATTCGCCAAGATAAATATGCGGCAGATTGTACCACTATTACAGAAATAGTTGAACAGGCTTCTATGGTGTAGTATGGCCCATCATACAGGGTTTTCGACTCTGTGACGCGGGTTCAAATCCCGCTAGAAGCACCAATTTCAAAGGGTCTATGGCGCAGTCAGGTAGCGCATCCGGCTTTTAACCGGACGGTCGCGGGTTCAAATCCTGCTAGACCCTCCTGAAATTGGAACAACATTTATTGACCGTTAAGTGATGCTTCAAATATGTTCAGTAAGGATACTCTCAAGGGGATTTTTCTCTCTCATCCTAAAGCAGAAATCATTGTTAGTAAGGATATCAATACAACATTAGGCTATAGAACTAGATTGAGAATTACATTGCGAGGTAAAGAGACGTTCTTGAATGCAGTTCGTCGTAGTCTATTACAACACGGTGTAGATTCTAGGATTCATCTATCTGAATCAACACATAGACCTAGACCAGTGTTAAGAATAACAGGAGCAGAAAATCTGAGAAAATTTCTGAATGTATTCATATTAGATTTTTCAAATGTTGATTATCATACCTTCGATAAGACACTACGCATGGTAGAGAAGGGTGAACACTTGACAACTAAAGGATTTGATGAAATCCTTTCAATGAAAGGGGTCATATGATGTTATGTCCTAGATGTAATATCATAGAAACAATGGGAGAACTATGTTCTCTTTGTCAGATTAGGTTAGCATTTTCTGAAACACCTACCACAGAAATATCTGACATAGAAAAAATAGAAAGATACACCTACAAAATAATAGAAAGTGGGTGTCAAGAATGTGGAAACAAGGATTTTGGATTCAAACTTGGAACCCAAGTAGAAAACGAACTCAAATGGTACATTGCAAAAATAGAATGTGGTGAATGTGATACCAATTACGAGCAAATATTGGAAGTGAAGATGAGAAATGAGTTTATTAAAAATAACCAATGAGAATAAAAGGCCAATTATTATTGTAGGGAAATCAAACACGAAGACGATGGAGAAGGCATTGACCTTCGTATCTAATTCTCCTATAATGTATTATGCAAATGAATTCAATATTGTAGACAACTACAGTATTCCCGAAGAACGAGGAATAATCATTCGGGAAGCCAACTACAAACCAAATGTGGAATTGATTAAGAAGACAATTCTTCAATACCGAGGACAAGTTGTTCTCACATCTGAGAATCAAAAAGATGTTCCAAAACTACTATTCAATTTGTGCAAACTAAGGAGAGCAACCGGCCAAGATAACCTTGAAGATATTGCACCAAGAGCAAGCAAATCAATCAATTATGATATGGATATCTATACACTAGTGATGGAGTATCTAAGGAATCCAAACCGGGATGAAGTAGCAACGCTCTTGAAGAAGATTAAGCCACCCGATGTACAGTTCATATCTTGGCTTGCTCCTAACCTTCATCCCAATAGATTAATCTTCGTTGATTACTCAGTAAAGAGAAGATGGAATACTGATTACTTCTATGAAATATTGGCATACTCCCATACAGGAAGAATGGAAAGAAGAATAGAGATGCCTAAGCGCATAAAATATACGCAAATACCTCGCATATGTAAAAAACTGGGGTTGTCTTCTTCTGAATTCTATCTGTTAGATGATTTATTGAAGGATTCAACATTCAAAGAACATGCAAGAAGCCAACTAAACAATGCAGATTGTAGGCTATTGAAGTTAGGAGAGAAAAAAAGGAGAGTATCACTACCGGAGACAACAATACATCAATCGGGAATACTTGATTGGTGAATAAAATAATGGAAATGAAAATATGTTATGGACAGAAAAATATAGACCGAATAAATTGAAAGATATCGTAGGGCAAACAGACTTTGTTCTAGATGCTGAACATTGGGTAGAGAATAGAAATATGCCTAATGTCTTGCTGTTTGGCCCTCCGGGGATTGGTAAGACAACAGCAGCAATAGCACTAGCAAGAGATTTACTAGCCGACGATTGGGAAAACAACTACTTTGAAATCAATGCATCAGACGATAGGAAACTAGAGACAGTTAGAAATCGCATCAAAGAAATAGTAAGCACTAGTAAAATTGGAGATGCACCTTTCAGAATCATCTTACTCGATGAAATGGATGGTATGACTAAAGATGCTCAAAATGCACTAAAGCGAATCATGGAAAGGTTTGCAGATAATTGTCGGTTCATCATTACATGTAATGCTAGACACCGAATTATTGCACCACTACTATCTAGATGTGCTAACTATGAATTCACTCGTATTGATGATGAAGATATAGTAACACTGTTGAATGAAGTATTGATTGCAGAAGGTATTCGTGACCACTCAAAGGAGGACATACGAACCTTCATATGCTTTCTACACGGAGACTTGAGACGAGGACTCACTGAGTTGCAAGCGTGTTGTGCAAGTAAATCTAGCCTCAAAAATCAGATTGACAGAAATCTTCAACCTTACACTGAGATATTACAATTAGTCAATGAAAATCAATATGAAAATTCTCTAAAGAAGGTGCATGTTTTGTTACAAAATTCAGTAGACATGAATACTATCTGTATTAATTTACATGATACTGTTTTGAAAACAGATTTAGAACAAGCAAAGAAATTCAAATTCTTGAAAGTCATTGGCGAATGCGAATGGCGTAGTAGTAGAATGACCCCGAAGTTATTGGCTTCGTGGATGATAGGGCAGATGATATAATGCTAGGTAAATTGAAAAAATTATTAGATGCTAACAGAGATGGGGTAATTGACCATCGAGATTTCAAACAGGCACTATTGCGCTATGAATGGATAGTAGTAACAGGATTGCTACTGATGATTATTCCAATGGGAAATGTCTTGGGCTACACCAAGATAAATTCTGATTTCTTTTGGGCTTTGGCCGGACTGTGTTTAACAGTTGAAGGAGTTATAGAGTTGTATTACGAACAGAAACATTGGGATAGATTGAAGAAAGCAGAAGAAAACAAGGAGAAAGAAATATGAATGAAGAAATGATAAATGAATTGAAAAAAGCAGCAGAAATGCTCGGTATGACCGAGGAAGATGCTATGACTAAGTTTGAGGAAATTTGTTCCAAGAACAGTGTTGTTGCATTAGAAGAACCCCTACTAGCAAGAGGGCTATGGAGACAGTATTATGCAAGTGCGCGTAATGTAATTTCAAGAGCAACTGAAACTAATACTGGTGGTACAACTACTACTGGTGGTAGTTTCTACAAAGCAGCCTTTGGTGTCTTTGTCTCTTTAGAAGAGTCAATAGATATGGGAGAAATACAGCGTAACAAAGTTGTTGCAGAATACAAGCGCGATAACGATGTAACATATGATATGGGTAAAGTGGCTCTGTTTACAGAAACACAAAACGAAGACAACGATACTGTTTATGAAGGCAGATTAATGTTTGAAGGAGAAGAAAAAGTCATTGTTGTGGAGAATGTTCCCGACAATAATAGCGTATTAGATAATGGTCAATGGTTGGTTCCAATCAACACATTAGATGCAGATTGGAATAAGAAAAACTACGGTAAGCCTTTACCTAAGACAGATTGGAGAAGGGCAGGAGTATTCATTGGAGAAGTGGATGGAACTCTAGGAAAGTATTTCTTCAACTATCGAGGAAAGCCGGGTCATGAACAAGCCCCTGTTAATTTTGCACCACCAACATTTGAGTATGTTCACTTTACATGCACTCTGAATTCTCAGGATGAAACTAAGATACATGGAGCAGTAAGTAAAACTGTAGATTCTCTAGTATTGAATGCTGATATGGCTGATGATAATGAGATGAAGCGAGATGTAACTGGTGAGTCTGTGCAAGACGCATTGATGGAATACACAGAAGAAAACTACAGCCCGTTGATTGATTTAGATGCTTACCATAACATAGCCGCAGACAAACCATACAATGATAAATTTGTCTTCACAGACGGTAGCGTAACTAATATCAATATGAACAAGACTTCTAATGGGAACAGGATAATTACCATAGATGATTTCACAACTGATATGGGTGGTCAAGTCTATGGTGAAGAAGAATGGAGTGGAGTAACTTGTTGGGTTCCTGAGTATGTTGATATTACTTTCGGGATTGGTTCTAACATAATCGTAGTTGGTAGAACTTCTCAAGGAACAGATGATGCTGGTAATACACTTCCAGTAACAATTAATGTGACAGGATTACTACCAATAAATGTTAGAGGGGAATCTCCTGAAGACATTGTGAATATCGAAGAAGATGATTCGGAGTGGTTCGACCTATGAGTAAGGGATACTACAATGCATATACAATTACCAATGATGTGATACACGGAGGTAGTTATGCAATTAATCTTGATAATATTGATTTTATTACTTGGAAGAAAAACTACGAAACAGGAGAGTTTTGGGTGAAGTTCCATACTAATTCAGGAAAAGAAATCAGATTAAAAGTAACACTGGTAGAATTGAATGATATTCTACAGGCTTGGGGCAACTCAAGTATAGTTTACTATGGTGATGAAAATGACAATGAAAAACAATAATGAAGATAAAAAGAAAACATACGATGAACGCCGCGCCGCTATCCGAGCGCAGAAATTAGAACGGATGACTAGGGACAGAGAGTTTCTACTATGTTCTATAGTAGCACAACCCAAATATGGGAAGTCAGGATTGGCGATGGATTGCCGAACCGAAAAAGAGATTGAGAATGGAATGATTGTTCGCTATCTCGATTTAGATGACGGTGCTACACCTACATGGGATGCTGCTTGGGATAGAGATGAGAACATAGATATCTATGTGCCAAATGAATTGAGAAAAGATGGCTCATATGATTGGGATGAGACTCTTGAGAACTGTATAGTATGGCTAGATGAAACGAAGGAAATGATTGCCGAAGGAAAAGTGAAGGCAGTTGTTCTTGATGGAATGGATAAGGTGTACGATGGTTCAGGCGACATAATGCGAGAATCATTAGTGAATATGAAGCAAGGAAAGAAAGGTATCATCCGAGATACAATTAGATTGGTGGTAAAACCTTTCCAGTGGAAGATTAGAAACGATGTGTATTTGAAGATTCAGAATTTATTCATGGCTTTGAATGCTCACCGATTCATAATCACTCACTTCAAGCCAATCTATGATAGTGCTAATCTATCTGACGGGCCTTCCCGTTGGGAACCTGATTGGCATAAGAATACGCCACAAAGAATGCTACAGATGATTGAGATACAGAAACTTAAGCGCGGTAAGACTACAGATTATGTTGCTGAACTTGTTAGTTGCAAAACTAATTCAGATGCTGTTGGGAGAACATGGACTATATTCCGTGTGCATGAGGATAAGCCCAATGAATGGTTTGGTATCCCTGACATAAAAAATGGGAAATTTAATGGGGATGAAGAAGAATGACTGAATTGATTATTTATACCGCTACATGGTGTGGGCCATGTAAGAAGATAAAATCATGGCTTGATGATTGTGGTATTCTAGATGAAATTGAATTTGTGGATATTGATACTCCTAATATCACAGTTCCACTTGTAATCAAGAGTGTCCCAACACTTGTTGATAGTGAAAGTCAAAAGGTAATTTCAGGGGCTAACAGTATTATTGCATATTTGGGGAATTCACATGAAGTGTGAAATTTGCTATAGACAAATAGAAGACAGATTGGACGAAAACGGTAAAGTGTATTGGTCTGAAGGAAACAATGCTGCCCCATACGAAGGTAGATGTTGTGATGCTTGTGATTGTCTAATAGTAATACCAACTAGAATGGGGATGATTCCTATGAGTTCAATATCAATGGGTCAGGTTTTACTAAAGCAAAGAAGTATGTCTCCAGAGGAATTGGAAAAGTTCTTTGAACCCATTCCCAGAATATTTGGTGAAGAAGAATGAATCCAAACCATGCCGTCTGTCCCTTATGTAAAGGGCCGGTAGAATTAGAATATAATGACGATGGGAAAGGAATTGCTTATGCACATTGTATTGAAGAATGTAGTGATTATGTAATGAGGGAGAAATATGAAAATAAGAATTAGCGCGAAAAAATTAGAAGAAATACTAGACGATGTTGCTTTGAAAGGTAAATATTACAATGGGACTACAGGGAAAAATGGTCAGTTGTCTAACTTTGCATATGTAGAATGTTGGGAACACCAAGAACTGTTGCAAATTTCCAATGCAGACCATTCTACAGTTTGTCGTATCAACATAGATAATATTGGTATCCTTAAAGCGGGTACTGTAGTTTTTGATATAGACAAGACAATAAAATATTTGAAGCCCTTTGGCGATACAGAAGTAGTATTAGAAGTAACAGACTACATCACTATTACTAGTGAAACTTCTACTGCTAAAATACCAAAGGTGTTAGAGCATCCGGCTATGACTATGATAGCAGTCATCAAGGATTTTTCTATACCAACAGAAGGTATGCCTACTTTCCGTAAAACTACATTTGAAAGTAAGGTGTCTGTATTAGTTGAAGATTTATCTGTCGCTATCAAAGCATGTGATGCAGTAAACAATGCGAAATATAAATTTGAAACTGGTAACAATACATTTGTCATATCGAGTGAAAGAAACAATTTAGATAAATTTGAAACCACTGTAGACACAATTGAAAATATAGGAGAACCCGCTACCGTAGAGTTCACAGGCCAGTTTCTCAAATTTATGAAGAACAGTGTGAGCGTTTACATGAAGGATGATGCTCCTGTTTTGTTTGTATCTAGAAATAGGGTACTAATGAAAGCACCATACTTGGAGAGATGAAAATGATAATCAGTCAATTAGAACATGGAATAGGACTTCGTTGGAGAGAAGAAGGTGAAGATAAATCACAAATAATAAAATATGCACAATATCCACCATATATGTTTGTGAACAAAGATACCATTGACGCTTGGAAAAAGTCAGGACACCCTACAATTAAATGTCGAGATAGAAATGGCCCATTTACAATAACAATAGAATGTGCAGATTCTAATAGCATTAATTTAGAAGGAGAACCCATAACAAGAATATTTTGGAGTCCTAATCATCCTAGATATGCAAAGGAAATTGCAGCCTATTTCAATAGAGATGGTATTGTTACATACGAATCTGATGTTTCACACCACTACAAATATGCTGTGGAAAAAACCCTACAGAAACAGGTTGTAAGGCGCGACATAGGTATGATGCGTAAATGGTATTGGGATATGGAATGGCAACAGGGTGGTAAACACGATGAAAAGATTACCTGCATTACTCTTTATGATAATTATGATGATGAATATACAGTATTTACTTGGTATCCAAAAGAATTTGATGAAGAATCAATGTTGGTGGATACACCAATAGTAGACGATACCAACACTACACTAATTTATGCAGATTCAGAATCAAAAATGATTAGTAATTTCATAGTCTATTCTGTAGAAAAAGACCCAGATATGCTAATCTCTTGGTTTGGTTGGAAATTCGATTTACCTAAGTTAATTGAACGGTCTGTCCATTATAACATAGACATACGATTGCTTTCACCGTTTAATGAAATATCAGGTGTCTATTGGGATAAGGATAAGGTGACAATGAATAGCAAAAGAGTGAATAATTACTCACCAGCATATCAACCAATCAAAGGTATTGTTACAATACCATTAGATTTAGCATTTGAACGTCAATGGAATGATGCACAGAAGGGAACATTACCTTCTCTTGCATTAGACTATGTAGCAGAAACAGTTCTTGGTGAAAAGAAACTAGTTAGTGAAAAGTTTCCAGATAAGAATGAGTTCTTTGCTAGGGGTTGGTTAGAAGATAGATACAATTATTTGACTTATGCATTGCAAGATGTTCGTTTGATTAAACTAATAGATGAAACTAACCATACGACAGAAGCAATTGTTTCATTACAGCGACTTTTGGCGGCTCCATTTGATGCGTGTTTTTACGCTTCAAACATGGCTAGCATATACTTTATGCGGAACGCTAAATGGAAGCCTAGAACAGCCTCTAAGGATACCTCTGAGGGGTATTATCGAGGGGCTATGGTGTATGACCCCGCAACAGAAGGAACAAATGGGTTATATGAGAATGTAGCGGCATTTGATTTCGCATCGCTATACCCATCAGTAATGATAGCGCGGAATATTTCATGGGAAACTCGCTCAGATATTCCAACAGAATTTGCAGTCAATTTAGAAACTCCAAGAGATTTCTCAGAATGCAATGAATCAGATATGAGATATTTCAAGACAGATGAATTGGGAGTTCTCCCACGCGCTGTCCTAAATCTCATGGATTTGCGTAATGATTACAAAAAGAAAATGAAGCAAGCAACCACTGACGACGATTACAATAAGTGGAACAATAATCAGTTGGCTGTCAAAAGATTGATGGCCTCTTTCTATGGCATCATTGGCTACAAGGGCTACGGTTGGGCTGATATTGATTTAGCGGCTTGTATTACTGCTAGTGCTAGAGAAGCAATTAGAGAAGCAGCATTTGAGGTGAGAAGATTATGAATGGAGTTGAATTAGATAAATGGTCATGTAAAAAATCATGCGAACTTTGTGGTCGAGAACCACAAAAGATTGATGCCGAATGCATAGTCAAGGGCAATGATGGAAAAACAAAAGTATTAACAACCCAAATAGCAAATCTTGTAATTTGTTCTGTTTGTTTGTTTGGTAGAATTGTGGTTCCTAGTCTGAGTCCGGCTTATTCGCATAGAATCATAGATATAGAAAACAATTTAGGCACAGTAGGTGAAGAAGAGTGAATGGAGATGAATTAGATAAATGGTCAGAACGCCATGTTGGTAGTTTAGCATTAACAAGAACAATAGTAGGATTTCTTAATCTATTATTGGGTGCTATTGTTATCTTCAAATTATTTGGAGTGATATAAATGGATAAAGAAATATTGATGATACTGGCTGGAATAGGAGTATTACTATTAATATGGGTATTGGGAGTGATATAATGAAAGTAGTATATGGACACACAGATTCTTTGTATGTTGAAATAGATAATATAAAATCTGCTAAGAAAATAGTGAAGAAATTAAATAAGCATGTTAGGAAGTCATTTCCTAATGTGATGAAATTACCTAATCATCCCATTAATTTAGAGTTTGAAAAATTCTACCAATCATTAGGCGTAGGCATAACTAAGAATAGAAATGCTGGTTTGATTAACTGGAAGGATGGTAAATATTTAGATGAGCCTGAATTTGTTATGACAGGTTTCACCGCAAAGAGAATATCTCAAACACAATTAGCAAAAGAAATTCAATTAACCATATTGAAGATGTGGGTTAATGGAGATACTGAACTCAAAATTGTAAATTATTTGCATGAAAAATATATGGAAGTTCTGAATGGAAAAATATCACTATCGCAAATAACTAAGAGAACACGGTTTAGGGAAAACAGATTCAAAGTGCAATGCACTAATTGTAAGAAAAACTCATGGCCCTCTACGATGAGTTTGAATGATTTGATTAAAGTGAAAAGAATGCCATGTTGTAATAGTCCTAATTATTTAACACTTGAAGGTAAACGACCATCAATTAAGGAAGGAGTGGAAGGTGTATTATTCTACAATACTCATAATCCAATTCCAATACAGGATTCATATTTATTTCTAAGAGTGAAGGATTTAACGAAGACATATATTCATCCCATTACTAGGAAGAGTATTGTTCCACACTATGTATCGGGATTGAATGAAAATGATTTCGTGGATTATACTCCTAATTGGGATTTTTATGCAGAAACAATAGTGAAGAAGGCTTTACCTATTTTCAATGCTATGGGTTGGGATACATTTCAAATAATAAAAGATAGAAACCAAAGAGATTTGGAGGAATGGTTCTAATGCCAAGAGGAAAAGGATGGGATAATATGGAAACTGCATTGTTGAAATATGTATGTATGATGATGAAGAACAAAGGAGAGTCACCAAGAGCAACTGCTTTGTTCTATTGCATTCGACACAATTACCACAAGACACCTAGAACAGAAGAAACTGTTATGACTAGAATTAAAAAATTAGGATATTCAAGTAGAAATAAATGGACGAAGAAGGAGATAAGAATATGAAACATATATTGGCTAGAAAAGAAATAGAAAAATACGCAATTGCGAATAAGGAATTTGCTACGAATGAAATATTAGAACACCTACGAACGATGAAAAAATCATATCATGTATCAATTCATGAATTGATTAATATTCTAGGTAAATCTAAACAGTATTCCTTAGTAAAAAAAGGGGAGTGGGTTTGGAATGACTGAAATGAAAGAATACACCTACAAGTGGAAAGGTGGATTAGAAGAACCAATTTTGAAGATTACGAAATCTTCACTAGGAACATTTGTTTGGTGTCCTAAGTCATATGAATTTGGTCGAATAGACGGATTACCTATTGACCAATCAGAAGCAATGATGAAGGGAAGTATCATTCACAACTCATATGAGACTTTCTTTGATGAATTTAATATTGCTAAGGCAGAAAATCTAACTCATTCAGAATTAGCAGACTATTGTTTGAGTCTATTTCCGATAGATGATTATACTGACCAGTATGAAACAATGGCAATATTTCACGCGAATCGGTTTATGGAAACCGAAGAAGATGACAAGCCACATTTCTTACCTGCGGGTAATGAAGTGGATTTACACGCAGAAGTAACACTAGATAGGGCAGATTTTCCTCTAGTGTATCTTGAAGAAGATTATTCTCTCCATCTTCAAGGGATTGTAGACAGAATTTTCTATGATAGAAAGGCAAATGGCTATGTATTCATGGAGTTGAAAACAGGACTTTGGAAAGATTGGAGAAAGTCTTCTATGAGAAAAGAGATGGCATTCTACAAATATGTCTTTGATAGTTGTTCTGATGAAACTCTTAGAGAAAGTGGGTTAGACCCTAATATCCCTGTTACTCATTGGGGTTGGTTCTACCCTGCTTCAAACTATTGCTATACAGAATCTGTAGTGAAAACAAGCACTACTGCAATGATGAAATCAATTAGTAAATTGATTGTTGCTTATCAGGATGGATTATTCCCAACGAAGTTCTTTGCAAAGACATGTGCATCTTGTAGTTACTATGGGATATGTGATGCGGCACAAACGGATGGTTGGATATGATAGAAAGAATAAAAGAATTATTAAATGAAAAAGAATGGACTTTTGCAAGTTTGTTGAATATGGAAGAAGTAGTGGAAGAAATATCCACTACTATTTACAATGAAATGAGTCCTGAGCAAAAGTTAGTGTTAGTTTGGTCAGATACTACCTATCAAGAATTAATGGGTAAGATAAGCCTAGCAACAGCAGAATTAGTAAAAGAAGAATTAATGCAAGCCAAAGTTAGTTTTGGTGAAAAAAGAAAGAATGAAAATAAGGAGGATAATAAAAATGAAATTTCCGAGAGAAGTATGGGCCGGAAGTCATCTGAGGAACGCTCCACAGATGAGACGGCAGATAGTGAAGAATAAGCAAGAGTTCATTGATTGGGTTAATGCCTACAATGGCAAGATGAATTGCTATACGACAGTATATGATTTTGCAGTAGTGAATGAGAATACCAAGATAGATTCATCCGTGATATTGGATAGAATCTTTTTGGATTTCGATGCTCATGATGAGCCATTAGAAAATGCATACAAAGATTTCCTTAGTATATCAAGGAAATTTCTAGATGAAGATATAATGTTCAGACCACTATTTAGTGGGAAGGGATTTCATATCATAGCATATGGTGAAGTTGCTAATGATATTCGTAGCATTCAAAATTACTATGGCATATTAGCGGCTGACCATCCTACACTAGATAGTAGTGGGATACAGACAAACAGACTCCGTAGAGTGCCACAGACATTGAATCTGAGTAGTGATGGGTATTATTGTGTGCCGTATTTCCCTTTCACTCATACATTGAAAAACATATTAGTTATGGCATCTAATTCTAAAGCAGTATCTAAGATGGTACCAAAGAGGTATGGTAAGAAAAGAATCCAATGGCCGGAAGTTGCACCGATTGAACAAGCCAATGTGGAAATAGAAATACCAACACCTGTTGGGAAACTACCCGTCATACCTTGTTTACATAATGCAATCATGGTTGAGAATCCAAACCATATGGCTAGAGTCTATCTAGTTCAATGGTATAGGGATTTGCTGTCTATGGGTGAAAGAGAAATGGATGCAGAACAGAAACAAAAACTGGTTAATGTAATCATGAATGAATTGGAAACGATTGCTTCTCAAGATGATATTTGGTTGGATTGGGATGAGCGTAAGACTAGAGGTTATGTGAAGGGTATTGTGAATAAAGGATATCATGCTCCCGGTTGTAACACAGTTCTAATTCCACAAGGGTATTGTCCCGGTAAGTGTTGGAGGTATTACGGATGAATAGATTAGTAATTGATAGTAGAGAACATTCTGATTTGACTAAACATGTAGTTGAAAAAGCAGTAGGCTACAACATAAAGATGAAAAAAGAATGGTTGGAAGTTGGCGATTACATATTCAATGATGTTTGTTTTGAAGCAAAGTCTTCATTCGATTTCTTGCAATCTGTGATGAATAAAAGATTATGGAATCAACTGGATAATATGGACAGAAATTTTCCCAATAATCTAGTGATAGTTTACGGTTCATTCGATGCTGCCTTTAGACAGAACTCTAAACATAACAAATCAGATATTGATAGACGAACATTGCGAGTCATGCTTAAGAAGAAATTCTATGGTGCAATGGGAAAAATAATTCTAGATACCGATTGTAATCTACTTTGGTTCAAAGATGCACAAACTGCGGCTGAGATGATTTGTGTTGTGTGCAAAATGCAACCACATGATAGGCCAATCTATACTCCTAGAATAATTAAGCAAAAGAAAATAACAACAACCGACTTGAGGGTTGATGTATTAATGACTATCAAAGGAATCAGCGAGAAGAAAGCGAAAATTCTTCTAGGTGAGTTTGGTTCCATAATGGAAATTGGTGAGGCACATACAGTAGAAATTGAAATGCTAGATGGGTTTGGTAATGTTCTCGCCAATCGTATAATAGACACTCTAAATTCGGAGAATAAACAGGTGATATAAATGGATGATAAATTAAATATTAATGAAGATGAAATAGAAAGGTTGTATTATGAAACACTACAACAAGAGACACTACCAGCGAGAAGACAAAATAAATTACCCAAAGTAATTGAAGAATATGTGAATGACGCTACGAAGGTTTCCATGTATAATGGAATACCTGCGGCACTTACATTCTTCAATTTGCTAGGGCAATTGTGTAAGGATATGGTTTCAATTCCCGGTGGACCTAGACGAGATGATACGAGAGTCCATTTCCTATGGATGATGACTTCGGGATTTGGGAAGTCGGAAATGTGGAATTTCTATGGACCTGTTACTGAATATGTGTTTAACGAATTAAATGAAAAGTATCCAATGCAATTTGAAGTATTTCCAATACATGAGAATAAGGAACATGCTTGGGAATCTCACTTCACAACATGCGAAGCCGCAGATATTAATGACGCTGGATTAGTTGGTTCTATGACTATGGTTGATGAAGTCGTTGAAGATGATGATGGGAGAACAACAACAATCAGGGTTCCTGAACAGATATGGGGTGAATTAGAAGGAGATGGATTAGTTGCTTATGACGAGTTTGAGTATTCAGGAGTGTTCAGGCAATCACAACACAAAGAGAATACTGTGATGTATTTCAATAAATTGATAAACAGTAAGTGGGGGTCTTCTTGGAAAATCCCTAAGCGTCTATTGAATGGTGGTATGATGTGGTGCTGTAGTCAGCGCAGTTTGTATGCTACTACCTATATTCCAGCAATGCTTGCTAAGTTAATAGCAGAAAAAGGAATCATGCAAAGATGCATCATTTTCATCTATGAAGTACCTATTTCTTTGCAAGATGAAATGCGAGATAGATGGGTGGATGAAGTTGGAACGATAGTGAATAGAGATTTGCCTATTGTTAGACATGGTAATGAATTTGTGAAGATATATGATGCATTGAAAATTCATTATGAGGCAAACGGTTCAGACCCTGAAACAACAATTAAATTTGGTAAGGGATTTAACGATGCTTTGAAAAATGAAAGTTGGAAAATGCGAAACTACATCACTAATAGTAGACCAGCAGTAATGGATATTGCGAGCAATTTCATAACTAGAATGTTGGCAACAATGACTAGAGTAGCAGTATTATGTTGTATTGCAGAATCTGCATACATGCGAGATAGAAGTAAACGCTATATTGTGACTGCAAGACATGTAAATCAAGCATCAAGTCTAACCCGACAGTGCTATAAATCGCTTGTGTCGTGGCTTGATGTAGCGTTAAGGGCTGAGAAGGTATCATTAGAAGACCGAAACAAGGCAAATGACTTCAAAACCGCTTACAATAAACTACTAGAAAAGGGGGGAACAGTAAGTAGACAACCACTAGTAATAGAGGGGCAATGGATTCATAAGAAAACACTAATGCTAGAAGTTATGAATGCGACAGGTAGGGGTCAAGCAACAGTTTATCGCTACTGGAAGAAGGGAATCAATATGTTATTCGATACAAGAAAAATGGGGTCAGGACAACCCTATGTTAGATTAAAAAAAGAGGAATGAAATATGAGTAAAACACAAAATGAACATGAATATCTAGTATTTGATGTTGCAGAAGGACCAAAAGTAATAATAGAATCGTTGAATACTTATGGGAAAGAAGGATGGGCTTTATCAACTATGATAAATGTAGGAGCAGACAAATTAGTTGCTTTTATTGTTAGGAGTCACACTACTGATTCTCCTGACCCTGAGAAGTCTAAGACTGAAAAGATATCGAAACTGTGGTCTAGTGATGGCGGCGGAGAGGAATGAGCGTTCTCGCTATAGATTTAGAGACTAAGAACTTCTCCTACGAAATTGGCGGTTGGGGTAATACCCACATGTTCAAGGTATCTACTGTTTGCACTTGGGATGGCGATGCAGGAACTATTTACATAGACAAACAGGTAGATGATTTGGCTAAAGCCAATGTAACAGTGAAACCAATTTCACAATTGAAGTTTGATTTAGATGACCATTTTGAAAAGGGTGGTAAATTACTTGGTCACAATATCATAGGTTTTGACTTGCCAGTATTGAAGAACGCATTAGATATCTATTGTATTAAGAAATATTTAGATAAGAAAGCACACATAGATACTAGTCGTTTATTGAACAAAGAACATGGAGAAAGATTTACTTTATCAAATCTTGTTCAACATACTCTAGGCTCTGATAAAATAATGGCTAGTGAAGACGCTCCGGTAGTTTGGAAGGCCGGGGGATATACTCAAGTAGCAGAGTATTGCCTCAAAGATTGTCAATTAGTGTATGACCTTTGGAAATACGGACAAAAAAACAGTATGGTAAAGGCATTTTCACTTGAACAAGAACAAGAAAAAGAATTAGGAGTTGAATGGTAAATGCTAACTTGGATAGAAATATTTGCATGGTTTTTCTTTATTGTAGTTACATCACTATTGTTCTTTGCGGCTTTCGGTAATAGTAAATATGATGAAGACACTATTGAAGAATATATGGATAATTTAATTTTAGAAGAAAGGGCGCGTAATAATGGCCCTGCATGAAAATTGTAATGTTTGTAAAAAAAGAACGATACCTAAACGCATCAAAGGCGTTTATGTAGGCTCTACAGATGAGATATACATTTGGCAATGTAGAGAATGTAAAGCACTATGGATGAATGATTAAACGTTTATCCATAGTGCCAAACTTTTTTTTTGGATTTTTTTTAAGGTGCATATTTGCAAATTATTAGAGCAATAAAAAGCATTAAACTATTGGCAGATTACATCAAACGCACTTCAGATATAAACGTATGCTGAAGAATTGGATGACCTCTCAATCATGAGTAGTTTAGTTTAATCAAATTCCATTAAACTAAATTCAATTTTCTCCACTTACTGTAATTCGCCATTCTGAGAGTATATGAACTACGCAAAAAAGTAGAAGTTCTTTAGCAAAATCAATATACTAGATAGCGTAGGCATTAAACTGTTGTTAAGTGAGATGGGTATAGGCAGTCATAATAAAGAAAGAAACCCTGATTGGGATTGGGATTATTGGGAAGCACAAATTGAAGGTTTTGAAAAAACATTCAAGAAACCCATATGGCGAGACTATCTTCAAACACAAAAGAAACTACTGGATAAGGTTCACGATTTCTTTTGGGAAGAAGAAATCTATAATTTTTGATAATTGCCACAATAACAACAAAAAAGTCCATTTATACTACAAACTTCTAATCTTCTATATGCTAGGCAAAATATACAAACCTGTGATGGTTTAACTATCCGATGCATTAATGAATCCTTCTTGTTCTTTTAGATGCAAGTAACATTGTTTCAGTAAATTGTATTGGGTTTTACCATTACCAATGTTCAATACAGTTCTAAAACTTTCACCACCAAAGGGGTGTTCTCCTTCTTCTTTCGCTTCTTCGTTCTTGTA